>Ga0065711_1029581_pt1 | contig 35622 bp, 22 predicted proteins | sample Hoacrofraction12_FD_59098 | JGI IMG/M metagenome (GOLD analysis project Ga0065711, IMG submission 59098) | Hoatzin crop microbial communities from Cojedes, Venezuela - Epithelial fraction 12 v2 (version 2) | ecosystem: Host-associated > Birds > Digestive system > Esophagus > Crop | place...
TCTGAGGGTGACGGAGCACTGGAACAGGCTGCCCAGGGAGGTTGTGGAGTCTCCTTCTCTGGAGATATTCAAGACCCGCCTGGACAAGGTCCTGTGCAGCCTGCTGTAGGTGACCCTGCTTCGGCAGGGGCATTGGACTAGATGACCCACAGAGGTCCCTTCCAACCCCTACCGTTCTGTGATTCTGTGATCTCTTCACAGACAGAAGGCTCTGCTTAACTTTCAGGTTTTCATACCTTCTAATGAAAGATTTTCATGAGAAAAGCCAGGCATAACCCTGATCTTGCACCTGTTGAGGCCAGAGAGGCATTTTGATATGGCTGAAGTAGGAATTTGTTTGGTAACTTGTACTGCATCAGGATTTGCTTCAATCCGGGTTGTCAAAGCTCACAGTGAGTGTGATGGATGCTGGGCAGGTACTAATGCTGTCTTTCTCTTCCGTGTTGCTGTGATCTTGGCTTTCAGTAAGTTCAATCACCAAAATATCGTGCAGTGCATCGGTGTTAGCCTACAGACGCTGCCTCGCTTCATTCTGCTTGAACTCATGGCTGGAGGAGATATGAAGAGCTTTCTTCGGCAGAATCGACCCAGGGTGGTGAGATAACTTCCCTGCTAGGCCTGTGGTTGATTTTAGTACGACTGTTGTTGTTATTTTTATGAGCTGGATAAAGGCACTGAAGCCAAGCAGGGCTGTTTATGTGTCCCAGCTCCTACAAACCTCTGGACATATATGCCTCGTTTCTTGACGTAAGCAGATGTCAGTGAGAAAATGAAAGCAGTGCCAGAACTCCAGTCTGTTAGTAACTGAGGAGGAAAGAGTGAAATCCTGTCCTGCCATCCCAGAGTTCTCTATCAACTGGACTACAAATTACGGGACTTTCTTTCCTCAGTGTCTGCCTTGTTTTCTGTGCACCGTGATGGTGTGTAAACAGCTGAAGTTATAGCACTGATATGCGGTAATGGGAATTTGTAGCTCTACAGCCTCAGCAGGTGTGCATAAGCACCATATGGAGATGCAAAAAGTTATACTGGCTGAAGAGCTGGGCCCACATGTAACACTGTGACAGGGTTTTAAATCAATGCAAATAAAATTACCAAATTAAAAAAAAACACGTTTATAAAAAGCTGTCATGAGGGTTTTTGCAAATTATCTCTGATTTCTAGTAGTATATTGATGCCAACCGAGTATGCTGGCTATTTGGAATGAATTAGTTTCAGTGTTCTTATAATGAATAGCTGATTCCCGGTATGTGTTCTTAACAGTGTGATCCTGGACACCTCTGTTAAATAAGTATGTATGTCTGCTTGAGAGGAGACTTGAAAAAAAAAAAAAAGAACAGTTAAGCCTGATTCTGTGTTAATTTCTTTTTGTATTGAAGTGCCTATGATGACTGCCTACAGAGGCAGGAGGTGGCCGACTGGCGCCTCATGTACTCCTACACCACGTGATGCCGTGGCACAGCTTCTCCTCCACAGATACACACGCCCCAAATAGTTGTGACAATATTGCTTCATGTGTGTATGCTCCTATGCTGGTATTAACATGTTGTTAAAAGATCAAGCTTAATGTCTTCCACATACAGGAGTAAATACACTAATGAAATGCGCTTACAGTAGTGTAACAGCACCCAGACGGAGGAGTTTGTATATCTTTTTTTTGGCATTTATAGTGAAAGTGGTACCATTTCTTGTGCATAGATAAAGTCTGTGGGCAGCAGAGAATAATAAATACTCTTATTTGAAAATTATGTATAGTTGTAATGTAAAGAACAGTCATTTATTAAATATCATGTGAAAACAAACCTGCTGCTATGTTAGCTGGTATGTGAGCAGATAGCAAATACAATAGTTGAAGTCCCCTTAGTACTCAAAAAAAATGTCCCTAAACACCTTTTCTGAAAACAGGACTTTAAGGTATTTCATGACAAGTTTCCCTGGCTGCAGAGAAAATGTAAGTCCATCACAGTCTTCTGACAGAGGGATCCCAGAGCAGAGATAAAGTCTGGAAGACTGTGGGTTTTATTTCTCCTTCTTGCTCTTCCTTTCCTCTTCAGAAATGCATACTTTATAACTGTAATAATTCTCCTTGGCAGATGTCCAAGAGCTTTGTGCAATAATTTACCCCCCCAATAAAAATAGTGTTCAATAGCTGTAGTCTGTGTTATGTGGTTTGAACGTGAGAAATTACAGCGATAACATCATCCAGAAACAAACGCAGCCGTAAAAACAACAATTTATTTGATATCTCTTTGGCTTTTGATCAGCAGTGTAGTAATTTCTCCCCACCCTTCCTGAGAGCAGTATAGAAGTTCCTGGAGAAACACCAAGGAAATCTCCCTATGGGAAAATAAATGATGGGATGAAAATAAGCAGGGGTCCTGGAGAAAGACTGCTTTGTTGTTCTTAGGTAGGGAAGGGCAGATGGTGAAGGGCTAGTACCAGTCCTGGAGTCCTGTGGCAGAATACCCCTTTTTCGCGTACTGTTCCTGAGGATAATCTGTCCTTCCACAAGAACAGATAAGTTGATAAACGCTGACTGCTGGTGCAGAGATATGCACTCGTGCATCTTTGCTCGCTCTCTGACTTCATGGGCTAATTTCTGTTGGTAATTTATTAACTCACTCTTCAAAAGTGGGTGGTGCTTTTTCTCTCCCATCTCACCTTTTAAACCTGCTTGTCTTTTGATTTCACAAAGTCCCAACACCAGCAGAGAATAGTTCTCTCCCTTCCCCTTTACTAGGCTACTCAGACCAGGCCACAGATCTCTTGCCAGCTTGCACTCATGCGCTGTGCTCAGACGAAGTGAAGTCTTCTGAAAGTCTTCTGGCTGAAATAAGAGTTCACTCATTTTCTAGCTCTTTAGTTTGATCTGCTTATGTTCCTCTTCGCTCCTGACTCCTTTAACCCTTCCCCCACACTGTACGTATGTCTCTCCCTTCTTCTGCCCCTCTCTGATTATCCCCTGCCTGTACTATATTCTTCTACTTCGCTGTTCTTCCCTTACAATTTTCTGTGTGTCCTTTTCCAGAATCAGCCATCCACGCTAACAATGCAGGACCTGCTGAACATAGCTCGGGATATTGCTTGTGGCTGTAAATATCTGGAAGAGAATCATTTCATCCACAGGTGAGGAGAAACAGTCCCTTCTGATGTATCGCAAGGTGCGTGAAGCTCTCACGGTTTCTATTTGTGGTGGATTAGACAGAGCTAATGTCCATTGGGGAGACAGAGATTGCTTCTATCAACACAGGCTTCTGCTTTGATGTCCGGATTGGTCTCACTGGTTTTTGGTAGGAGTTAGGCTCTGCACTGCTCCTTGCAGTGCTGGGGAGAAAGGCATCTTCTGTTCACAGTGAAAGTCTTCAAGCACTAATTTTCAGGTGCCTATAGTATAGACACAATTGAGATTAGCCCTGCAGTCCACTAGATGGTAGTGTCACCTTGTGTTACTGTGTAAAACAAGAGGGCATCATCTCTCTCTTTTCTGATCTCCCAGTGTCGAGTTAATGTTTTCCCTATCCCATCAGCACAGGACAGCCCATAACATTGGACCTATTGACTAGGATAGGGTAGAACAGGGATAATACGAGGTAAAAACACAACTCTAAGGCTTCCTTCCCAGCTCAGCAGCTGACCTGCTCTGTGATCTTGGGGGCCCTGTACTTGTCAGTTCACATTTCTTCCCTCTTTTGTAGAGCAAAAAAATCTTGAAATGGCAGGTTTCAAATAAGAATAAAATGCTGTAGAAGAGTTAAGAGTTAGTACACATAGCCTTTAAAAATTCCCAGTTGGATATTGGACTCCTTTGCTTCTGATTAAGAGTTGTTTCAGCTCATAATGTTCCCAGGCATAGCATGCAACTGAATTCCTTCCTGAATATGAACTCCATGCTGAGTTCAGCCCTTGTGTGTAAAGGAAAGGAGAGGCCTGCACACAGGAGGGTCACGCAGGCTCTAACTCAACTGACATGCAGCCTGCAGTTATGCAAGTAGACAACTGATTCACCCACACGCACAAGCACGTGTATGTACACATGACAGTGCACGGAGCAAAGAGGCAGAGCTAGGCAAGAGTGCATAGAGACAGGAGAAACTGAGGGAAACAAGTGGCAGCAGCAATTGGAGCAAAAAACCATGAGACTGAGATATGGGATATGTTATGGCTTTACGATTAGAGCATCTGAACGTTAAATAAGTTCCTTTCAGAAAAGTATTAAGAGTTTTCTGTCATTAAAAAAGAGCAATAAATGCATGCAACAAGTTTTGGCTCTTGGATCTCATACTAAGTACATGAGAGGATCAGTATTCTAAGTGGAAACTTCAGAGTTAATCACTCCAGCGTTATTGTTTAAAAATCCTTACTGTAATATTAATATCCTTTGTCAACTTCCACCTGCCCTGATCTATTGAATTTATGATAAAGGCCAGTTTTTGCTTGTGCTGCAAAGAAGTCAAGTAAAAACTCAACAGAAATTTTCTCCACAAGTGTTTTATAAAACCAATTTTCATTTCTCCTGTCAAGCAGATGTTCCCTGGTTTTCTTATCATATGTCACAGAGCCCAGCCGTCATCACATAAAGCTTCTGACATTTATGTCAACAAACGGACAGGCCAGCTGTTATTGCTAAAGACCAATCTCCATTTCAGGAGAGAAATGGAAGAAACTAGTGCTTCACTCTTAATAGCAGATAGCACTTTTAAAAAACCTCTCTGGGTCAGTTTTTGCACTGTTAGATCTCTAGTGTAAGCAACCTGGGAACTGTCTCATTTTGTTCTAGCCAACAATTCAGGAAATCTGTGTAGAGGGAATTTCGTTCAGGTTCTTAATTAGTATTTGTTAGTGATGTCAGTATTACTTAGAGTTAGTAGGGAAGGGAAGGTGGTTATCATTACAAATAGCAGGTATCCTAGAGGTAAAAGGTTGTGGGGTTGTGAAGGCGTTGCTAAGGGCGGGTCTTGTCATCTAGGAGTCACAGCTGATGACGGAAAAGAACGCTGAGCTTGACTTCCAAGTCCAGAGGGATTTTTCAAGGCTGGCAGTAGGAAGAAACATATGAGTTGTTCACAGAGCTCATTTTTCTTGGCAGTCAACAGGACCCCCACAGTGCTATGATTTTTAATGATTTCCTTTTCAGAATGCAGATTTAAATGAACACAAATTCTTTAGTCTTGGCCACACAGTTATCACTGCCATTTGTCACAAGCTAAACCTGCACCCAGCAAATGGCTGCTCCCATATGTAGCTTTGCTTGGTTCCACAGCAGATAACCAGAAGCAGCAAAGCAACAGTTCACTGAACATGGTCCTACACTGACTTTTCAGCAGTTTGCTAACACTAGCCAACAGCATCACATCTGTAACTGATGGAGACAGTGCTGAGACACCCCTCTTCAAAAAAAAACCAGCAAGAAAGAGATCTGTCATAATGTGGTTGAAGCAAAAGAGGTTGCATCTATCCCTGTTCTGATGCTGACCCTGTTTTCTGCATCAGTGAAAGGCGAAGGGAGTTGGGGAATGCTTGGAAAACACTGGGTAGAAAATGTAATGTAAATGCAGTTTAAGAATTGTGGTTAACAAAAATGATAATGTAGCTGGTACTACTTCTTATTTTTAATAAGGCTCTTCTCATTTGTGTAAAGATGACTCAACTAAGACTTGCAGGACTGGGTTGAGTATTCTTTCTTTATTCCTTTAGCTACTTAAGAGTTTAGAGTTAGAATTAATATTTTTTATTGTTTTTTTTAAAGAGATATAGCTGCAAGGAATTGCCTTTTGACCTGCACAGGAGCAGGGCGAATAGCCAAGATTGGTGACTTTGGGATGGCCAGGGATATTTACAGGTAAGTGAAAGGCCATTTCAATCCTGTGAATAACTCAGTAATCTGTGTCATTTTGACCAGTTGGAACTGTCTCATGGAATCCGAAGCAGTGGAACCATCCATTATGTGTCTGAATTTGATTACCAGTTAACTAACCGGAGTTAACAGACTGTAAATTAACACATCTACGTTTTACTAGCCAGTACACTTCAGCTGCATTTTTTACAGACTGGGCACCAGGGAAACACATGTGGACACTAAACCAAGCATAGGTGAATTTGTTAGCTAGTTGATCATAAACAATTTTAAATTAAAAAAAAGAACCAACATAATTCTCAGTTTATGATGTCAAGAAGACTTGCTGCATCAGCACCCTGTGCAAACCATTGGGGAATGCCGTGTATTCAGCCATGCACCTACAACATCCTCACCTTCCATCCCAGTTGCAAAGAGGGTGTAAAATGCACTGTTTCAATGCATTGTGTTGATGACTTTTCCTTTTGTTTCACTTGGCCCCATTGCCGCATGCAGTCCCCAGCTGCTGTTGCAGTGGTGACAAGATCTTTTGTGTGTCTGAGCCCTTTCAGACTGTGTGACATTCTCCATGCATTTCATCTTTCCCAGAGCAAGTTACTACCGCAAGGGAGGAAGAGCCATGCTTCCTGTCAAGTGGATGCCACCAGAAGCTTTTCTAGAGGGCATTTTCACCTCCAAGACTGATACCTGGTAACAGATGTCCTTTAATCACTTCTGCTACTTAGTGAGAAGAGTCAAGAAATGTACTGCTCAAGAAAAAAATGTCTGCTTAGCAGAAATCTTAAAAAATGTCAGGATTTCCCAGAAAAATGTTGGAAGTCTTCCCTCTGCATTCAGTAGAAGGACAGCTAAAGAATTCTGAATGAGAATTTAAAAATCTGGTGTAAATGGAGATAATAAAATTTCACTGTACATAAATGCAGAGTATCATATGAAGGCAAACAAGAAGTGAAAAGAGAATGCAGTTGAGATTCCCAAGAAGTCTCGGCTTAAGTTCCAGACAAATACCGTGAGACACTTCCCTCAACCCTCAGAATCTGCCACTCAGTTTCTATTGGTGATGAAGCCTGCTTATATACCTTGTAGATGACTCTCTCTGTACCACCCAGGATTACTCTTTTGTGTAATTTTTTTCTATTATATATAAAATGACAGCAGATTTATTCAGAAGTCCTTGCTGGTTGCTGAGGAAACAATATTTATATACTGATTCCTCGTGTAACTTGATCTTTCTTTAAAATAAGCACCCCTTCAACAGTAGCACAGTCATGCACAGGTGCTGGGGAATGGAAGCTTTCCAGCTGCTTAAGAATGCCTCTCTCCCCATACAGTAGATTCTTCAGTGTACTGTACTGAGACATTCCCTTAAATGCCACACTGACCCAGTTTCCTGAAGTCATTAGTGAAGCTGGAAGACGAGGTATTGCTTATCAGTTCCTGACTGTGAGCAGCCAGTACTAAATATTTTGAAGGAAAGTGCTACAGTTCCTGTAATAGGCTATTATAAGTAACATTTGTGTACTGGAAATTTCTTCCACCTTTGCAGCAAATAGCAAGACTTAAAATTTTGACCCTGCTGAAATCCTGGCACAACCTTCTTGATGTCCATGGGTGTAAGTCATACGTTATTTTCAGTGGTACCACCTAACTGATCCAGGGATGTGAAAAAGGAGAGCAACCGTATCATGACGAAAAATAAATGCTGCTGCCTTTCAGTTTCACTGGATGTCTCTTACTTGATTTTATTCTTGAGCATCCTGTTCCCAAACACAGATTCAAACATCTCGAGTCTTCCCAGGTTAAGTAGGAACCTCCGTGCCAGATCTAACACTTATTCTTAGTTAGCCCGTACATAGCAAAGGGTGCTCTGGCATTTCCTGCTCGAGAAATAATGAATGCAGCAGAAAGAAAACTTCAGAGGCTTCAAATATTTTGAAACCACTGCAAAGCTAGTTGTGGAGCTTGAGCAAAGGTTATGATTGATTGTATTTTTTATATCAAAGTTGACTCATAATCTTGCTAATTGCACATTACTGTGGTTGGCCTGCAGCTTCGAAAAGTTGTTGCCGTGGTGTTGCCTACACAGCTTCGTGCCAGGTTTGTGGAGCACAAATGAAACCTAATTGGTATTGTTCGCTGGTTTCTGACACAGGTCCTTTGGTGTGCTGCTTTGGGAGATTTTCTCCCTAGGCTACATGCCCTACCCTTGCAAAACCAATCAGGAAGTGCTGGAATTTGTCACCAGTGGAGGAAGAATGGATCCACCGAAAAATTGTCCAGGGCCAGTGTAAGTATTTCCTTTCTCCCACAAGCCAAAGGACAGTGGGTGTCACACAGGTCAGACAAAGGCAACCAGACACCTTTAGTCAGGGAATGGTGACTGTCCTCAGTGTTAGGTGGGTACTATCAAATGTCGCTTGAGCCAGCGCCTCCTGTATACAGCTTAGAGCACTATAGGATGTGCTGTAAGTAGTGGTCCCCTAATAGCTCAGGATTCAAGGAGCAGAAGTGAGATGCCTCTTCTCCTTCGGGCCATGCACTGAGTGCAGTTGCTCTGGTCCCATCATCACTTCATACCAAAATACATTTTACATAATTACCTTTCTTGATTAATATTTCTTTTTTTAAAAATTATTTCAAGGTACCGGATCATGACACAGTGCTGGCAGCATAGCCCAGAGTATCGGCCAAACTTCTCCACCATCCTGGAAAGAATCAAATATTGCACACAGGTATTCATGCTTTGGTATCCAGGTGGATGATAATCCATGGAACACGCACCGTCCAAAGGCACTAGCTTTAGTGCCCAAAACGCACGAAAAGTCCTGACAGGCTGATCTAATTACTTTCCCAATTATGGTAGTGCTGTTGGCTCAACTGCTCTTCGAATTTGTGTTTTCTGGTATCCATCTTCACTCTCCCATCTTTGGTCCCACCAAAATGAGATTATACTGTTCCTGTGCAAGTGGATTCTTTCAGCTCTCGGCTTGTTCAGTAGCAAAATGTCCTTCATTTTGTGATGGAAAGGTATTTAGAATTTCTTTCAATGTCCGTATTTCGACCTTGCTAATGTTGCTCAAAAGCCACAGCTGAACTGGTATGGGGTGGGGAGGGTGGGGAAGGAGATGGCACAGTGAGTTCACCATCTGGTAGCATTTTACAGCTACAGGCCTGGATCCAGCCTCCCAAGGGATAAAGTACATACCAGTGCCCCCCAGCTTAGGCCCTGATTTCAATAAAGCACAGCCTCTGCTCAAAGGAAGCACTTAAATCGGAGAGCATTTTCACAAGTCCTAACAGCATGCGCTATAACTCACACAGCACCTTGTACGACACCCAGGAATAATGCCCAAACCTGATGTCAGCCTCTGCCAAAAGCTTTTTCACGCTCATAGCTGTTTCTCTTACGATGCAGGTGTGACAGCCACCCCGGAGGTGCTCAGGGTGTGACAGACTCTTGTCTCCCTTTTCAGGACCCTGACGTGATCAACACTGAGCTGCCCATGGAGTGTAGCCCCGCACCAGAGGATGAAGGGAGCACAGTCATGCGCCCAAACATTCCCAGTGGGATAGTGCCCCTGTTGGTAAGCCCTTCTCTTGCACCACAGACAGCGCCTAAAGCGCCGAACTCCCAGCACGCTGGGCACAGACTCCTACAGTGTCCACAAGAGCTACTGGTGGAGAACCTGAGCACCCCGACTGCTCGAGGTCCCAGCCTGCCATGCCTCAGCGATTTCAACAGCGGGTCCTGGTTCCAGCAGACCTCGCACCAGAAGTTGGAGCTCAGCAATCCACCAACCCACAGACTTAAAAACAAAACAAAAAACCTTTGGAACCCAACCTATGGATCATGGGTGCTAGAGAACATCTGTCACTTCAGCCCCAGCTCCAAGTTCAAAGCAACTCCAGAGCGGGAAGATTCGGACTTTGATGGGAATTGCAGTTCTCCTAGCTCTCGGGCATCTCCAGCATCTCCAAGTCGAAGCAACTGCCCTCACCTGGATATCGGTGGAATTGAACTGGTGAAACTCCAGACTTTCCCCTGCGGCAATGTGAATTATGCTTATGATGACCTGTGCTATAGCGCTGACCACCAGCCGTCAGCGCTGGCAGAGGTCAGAGCAGCTGTGCTAAGGAGCGCCAGTCTGCACAGAGATCAAAAGCCTTTTTATATAGCAGAGAAAACATCAAGGGAGAGGGACTCGGGTCTGTCTTTGTCAGAGGACCTGAGCGTTACTCCAGTGTAACAGAACCAGTTCTTCCAAAGATCAGGGAACGTGTGAGTCTGGAAGGACTGCTTCCTATTTCAATCACTTCCTCCAGTTAAGTTCCTTCAGATGGGTGATGTTTCAACATCAGCAATGTTCTCCTTCCTCCTTCTACCTGCCGGATCCCCAGATCGTTAAGGACAGCTGCATTTCTATCTCTGTCTATCAAATGTGTTCCACTGAAGCATTACTGCTCGGATTCAGAATACAACACTTAAAGGCCTCTTTCACTGTCTGCTCAGGTGAAAAGCAATGGACCTACCATCCAGCCACAGCATTTGGATGGAAATAATGACCCACACAGGTTGCGCTGCTTTCTGACGGCAGAAACCAAAAATGCATGCTGCGCCAGCAGCAATCAACTTGCAAAGGCTGCTGTATTCCTGAGAGCTTTCTACAGTCCTGATGGCTTACTAGTGATGTTCATGCACTGTAAGGGAAGTAAATAAATAGTAACCACATTTGCATCTGTTTTATTAGCAGGCCCTGTGGAAAAACATGAAAACGGTGCTACTGCTCAAGCTGAAAGCAGTAGGAGAGATCAAAAAAACAAAATCCAGGCTCCTCTGAGCCTGTGCTTTGAAAACAAGCAATGAAGAGGAAAACAAATTTGCTATTTAAAAAAAAAATAGTTGGTGGAGCTGATGGTATCCCTTTGAATAGTGAAGGTGATGTGCTGCTTGCCTCATGGTGATGCTTCCCTCTCAGCTCCTGGCGTGGAAGGGGCAGGGGGTTTTCCAAGAAAGGGTGAGCTGCACAGAGTGATGAGAAATGGACTGTCTCTCTTTTAATGGTCTTTACTCGGGATGAACTTCATTTTTGTAAGTACTTTGATATTCAGAAGTAATTTCCTGTGCTATGTTGATAAGCACTAAGCTGAGGTTCTCGGGTAACTGTCTAGCACTTGGTGCACTGGAGTTCTTTTTGGTTTTAATACCTACTCTTCTGAGGTAGAAATGAAGTAATGCGAAGGAGGGGCAGAGTGAAGAGGAACCTCCTACAGACACGACCTTCCAGTGCCTTTTGCACAGGAGGGCAGAACAGCTCAACCCTTTGAGAAAGCTCAAATCAGGACTTGGCTTCACACACCTGAGCTGGTCGTCATTTCTTCTCATCTTCCAAGCATACAGACTTGCTGGTAGAGGTAGTTGTTGTTTGTTTTGAAGACAGCTCATTTCTAAGGCTTTCCTCTGTTGCTTAGGGTCTAAACTGATGTTTACTGATTAAAGCTTGCAAAATATGGAGACTGAAAAAGTAAATAATTTGGATTAAGCCTGAACAGTCTCAGAAGCATTTTGTCCTTGTCCCGCTCCTGAATGTCGCACTGCTAACCTAAGATGGCAAATTACATGCTGCCTTCACGTGTAATCAGGTTGTGTGGTGAGCTGTCAGTCATAGACGCTGGTTCCTTTCTGAGGCAAGCAGGGCTCTGGTACAAGCTTCATGATCAGCTGCACGCACAGGCTGAAGACATGAGCCGGCAGGAGCAGGTTTGCTTTGACCACACGGACTCCCTGTCCTCCACGTCATTTGGAGATGAACGCTGCTGAGATGTGGTACAGAAAAGCACAGAGCACAGAGTCTGGATCGTTTGAGTGACGCACGTTTTCAGCTCAGATTTGTGCTGTCTTGGTCTGACTTTGTATCTGTTCCAAGCATCCTATAGTTTTAGGCCTTTGGCTTTAGAGAGCATAGTCTTACATGCTGACATGTCCAGACCTGCGTGGTGATGATGGCCACCTTTCAGCACTGACTTGCATGGCATGGAAAGAATTCCAAATCCATGCTGGGAAGTGACAGGAGGGCAGAACAGAGGGGTTCCTCTGTGCCTGGGCAAATTCTAGGAGCAGGGTGGGGACTGACTGACCGGGGAAGATGGGTGCCCTTGACTCACACCCTTCTTTCGATGTCACCTTTGCTTTTGCTCTCTGGCTTCTCTCATATTTAGCTCATTGCCTACCCTATCTATGTCCAGGAGCTGCTACAGCCCAATTAGATGAGGCAGGAAAGCCCAGTTAGCAAGAAATTTTCTCATTCTTTTCCCTTGCAGAGGCTAGCATTTTTCAGTCGTGTTTTAGCTGGCCACCTCTGGAACATGCAAGTAAAAAATAAGTACACCTTCTCTTAGCTAACTGGAATGGCAGCAGCTTACCCTCAACATCCTTACCTTTTGGATTATGCTGCTCCTTTGGTTTTTATGCATTAGTTTGTTTCCCCAAAGGTGAGTTATCAAAGTCTCCAGAAGTTGTGACTGGGTGTCAGCAGCTCAGCCCCTTCGTCCCTGCGTATGTGGTGAGGCCAGAGCAGAGCGCAGTGATCCTAGTTCAGCCGCAGTGGATGTGACTCCATCTCGTGTGTGACAGGCTCTAGCCTGAGCAGAGCACGGGTGGTCATGACCATGCTTTTGCAGGTCCATCTTGACTCTGCTTTCATTTCTCAGCCACTGGCACGGGTGGGAAATTGGTGAGGAGTGAAATACTGACTTGTTCAGAAGCCAGGGGAAGTTAACACCACCACCTTTTCTTCCTGCAGACTTTTTCTGCAGTAGCAGGCACAAGACAGTGCTTCACTGACTATACAGTACTCTACGACTCCAGTGAGCTCAGGTAGGATCCCTGCTGTCTGTATGGTTACCCAGCTTGAGCTACCCTTTTTCCCCCATACACAGGACCTGCCTCAACTTCACTGACAAACTGAGAAAGGCCAATAGTGGTAAAACTAGGTAAGTCACTGAAGTGAGAGAAGGGCACAGTTCTGTCGCCAATGCCACGGGCAGTCTTGGTGGCAGCTACGCATTCCTTTTATAAATAAAATGCAAGTTCTTCAGTCCAGAACATTGGACAAATACCTGTTTTTACTGAATAGCTGCATCAAGGTACCTACTTACAGGAAGAGCATAGACAAAGCTGCCCTGAGCCAGAACAAGACGCCACCCTGCCCAGTATCTTACCTCTCAGAGTGACCAGCAGCAGGGTGTGGAAGGGCAACCTAAGAGCAGAGTGAGCACGTAACGATTTTTTCTTTCCTAGACGTACTTTGCTGGTTTCCAGCAGCAGGTAGCTCAGGGGTGTCCTGAGCCAGATGCAGTGTCTTGTAACAAGACAGAACATGGAACTGCACACGCCAAAAGGGCACTAAAAGGAAGAGCCAGGAATTTTAAAAGAATCTGCGTTAGCAACCTAAATTTATGTGAGCTCTTAACTCCCTCCAACGAACTAAAGGTAAACGGCCTTCTGTCAGCAGTGTTACCATGAATCTTTTGGACCTGTAACAGTTTTTCTGTGCAGATCTCATCTATTAGCTGCTTTTTAAAAACCATCAGATAATGAATTTTTAATTAATATCCCAGACAAAAGAATACTAATATTGCTCCTGTTGCAATGCTGAGATGATACACACTGTCCAAACCATATTATCTAAAAAGAAAATAACATTAGCAATGACGTGTAGTACAACCTTTGGTCCCACAATTCTGAGACTGAAACTTCTTGTTCATACAATCACAGATTTCATAGTGCTCAGTAACTACCATTTCAAAATACAGCTTCCTTGCAACTGCTTTTTTAAGGAGACAGTTTTAGTGCATAATCAATGAGTTAAACCCATAGTGTCAAAATTAAATAATTTTGACAACTGAAAGCCAAAACCCAATTTTTTTCCCCTAAAGGAATGACATGAGCTGGAGAGCTGCAATTCAGTCCTGTAAGCCACGTGAAAAGTCTTCCAACGTTTCCTCACTGGAGAATCAGCCATTTATAGCATTATTGTGAATTGTTCTTCCTTTTAATATGTTATCAACTTTAGATTTGTGTGTATGTACCTGTTGGGTTTTCTTCTGGGCCCAGCATTAGTTCTTTATGTTGCTTTATACAACCTCATACCTACATTTTAAGGAGGGTACTGAATAACAAAAGATGGCATAATAATGCAAATTTCAATTTGTCTTTCTCTGCTTGCTTTTCACATTTGTCAATATTCTCGCTTCCCAATTGTTACCGTTTCGCTCCCCCACTTCAGCGTTTTGTATCTTCACTTTCCCTTTAAAGAAACAGAATTTTTAACTGCACAGACTTAGGGTGTCCCCCTCCTCTCAACCCCTTCCCTGAGGTAAGTTCTCCGCTAACTTGCCAAGGGGCAGGCGCGCACCAAGAAAGCTTTACAAGTCTAATGAAATAGTTATGGGCTTTTGCAAGTGTAACTTACTCCACCTTCACTCCCCTCTCCCTGCTTACCCGGCAGAGAAGCAAACACTGCTGCTGGGAGTACAATTTTCCCCAAGGTACTTGCACCACCACAGCCGTGCCAGCCAGGGACTGCACTCCTCAGCCCCCAGCAGCAGAGCTCTGCCAGACGGCCTCTCCTGCAGACACAGCCGTGCTCTCTCCTCCTGGCTGCCTACCCTTCGCGAGCTGATGCGGAGACCCTTAGGCGTGACATCACTACCATCTTTCCATCTCGTCACATGGCATCTTCATTTAGTTGTGGTGGGTTCGATCTGTCATTACCTCTGATCATGGCAGCCCTTCCTGCCAGCTTACTGTTCTGGGTGACTCCTCTGCATAGGTAGACGACACGCTTGCTTCTATGCAGTTTAAAGCCAGACAAGTGTATAAATCTACATTTGCAACACAAAATAGAGACACTAATGGTGGCTATTTGTTTCCCTCTCTGCTAAATACTCTCTGCCCACAGGTCAGAGGACACTCTCTCTTGCTGAGAAGTGTTGCCAGTCCCGGAGGGCTGGCTGCTTGTTCCCTGCTGCCACACAAACTGTCCCGTGGAACAGTGAACTGCTCTGAGCCTGCCAAGGGCCTTTGGATGCACAATTATTTGACATATTTTAGGCTACGAACTGAGATTTTTGAGACGGAGCTTACCTCAGAGGGAGCTGTCAAGCTTTATGTGGATCAGGTTCTAAAGCAAATGTAACTAATGGGTTTTGGAACCAAGCTCCAACATGAACTTCTAGATGTCTTAGAACCAGTTTTGTTTTAGGAAACTAATTAGATGCTAGAGACTAAAAGCACAAGGAACACTGAAATAAATAGGTTTTGTCCCTTTCCTACAGACATTCTTGGAGATACTACTGTCCTGTGACCAAAGCACAGTGGATGCCTTTTTTTCTTCAGTCTCATTTATTTAGTAGCATACACACTTCAGAGTAACAAACACTCAACCAATACAGTCAATGTCAAAAGTGACCACGGTCAGCATTGCATTGTAGTGTTCAGAACGGACGCACTGTGGACGATACAGGCCATTTGATCTCAGTACCTTAAGAATAACAAATAATAACAACAGCAATTAAAAAAAAAAAATAGCAAGAGCCCTCAGATACTTAAGGGTTTGGTCCAGCTCCCATGGAAATCTTTCTCTGTAACAGGAACTGGATCAGATGCTAAGTGAATTCCCCCCTTGTGTAAAATTAAGCAGGATTTAATTTTTACCACTTTGGTTACATTTCATCCAAATTTGTATCCTTGTGGAGCCCAAACACCCATAATTTTAAAACTCAGCTGATGTATTTCTTTGTGCATTTCTTTCTGTATTGCACCTTCCTCCAAAGAATCTCGCAGCATCTTGCACACAATAACGAAGGTCAGCCTCACGCCATTCCTGGGAGGTAAGCGGGTACTATTTCCATCAGTAAAATGAGAACAAAACTGAGGCCTGGGATAGTTGTCCAAGGCCAAAACCCCAAGTCACTCACCAAGCTGAGGGAGAGCAGCCGGACTGCTAGGGTCACACAGGAACGCAGCAGCCACAGCAGTAAGCATTGCTGCATCTAACTCGTGAGTTTAAAGACCTTGGTGCCCAAGTCAGAGGTCAGCTGTGCGGCACCAAAGTGCCTCTGGGCCAGCACATCTTGCCATGCCTTGGGAACACACAGGTGGCCGATGACTCTGGAGCGAAGCGGTATCTCAGCGGAGGCGTTAAAGAACTACATTCTGGACTCTTATGTGAACACATACCTTGGTTACCATGCATCAGCCCCTCTGTGTTACATGCCTGTGCAAAGGCATCACGTTGACCCTCTGGTAAATATAAGCTTGTTCCAGGCAGTTTACCCCACAGCGAAAGCAGGCTGCGCTGCTTCCTCACAGTAGCAGGTGAGCGTACACAGACGGGCACTCTGGGCCACCCAATGTGAGTCAAGGTATCTAACTCACCCAGTGGTCGTTTGCTCATGAGCTCACAGCCTCCAGCCCCTCAGAGCTCCAGCGCTCAGCTGCAGTCCTGCACTTGCCATTTGCCAACGAAAAGCTGTCTCTCCTTTTCTGCTTTCCCCTGACAGCAGCAGAAGATTGTGGCCTCTTCCATTCTCACCCCTCAGTGAGCCAAAGGGCCCTTTCAAAAACCAGCTTGCTAGAACTACTGATCATCTAGAATGAGTTTCCAGGCCAGGGTCTGCTATCGCAGAGGTCTTCTTTTCCACCTCCCCCCCCAACCTTTTCAACTACTGCAGAGGAAGGGATACTTCATGTTTTCCCCAAGAAAACTGCAAGCCATCCAGGTGCTAGCAGCTGTCAGGATTTTTGAAGCTACTGGTACTGCTGCTTCCAGTTCTCCTTTAGAACTGGACGGGCATTCTAAAAGTTTGTCTCAAATTCTCAACTGACATTTAAGCATCAACTTTTACCCTCTAAAGGTCCCCTCTAGAAAGTTACACAGGTGCAAAAGATTCACATATGTGGTAACAGAAAAAAGAAATTTAACTCTGAAGATTAATTAGGCAAACCACTAATTCTATCAACTTGCAACTGCAGCCTCATTGAAGAGGTATTGTTATTAAAGTCCTCCCCTGTGAGACCGATTTACTTCGCATTCTCCCTAAGCACTACTAACCGATGGCTTAGCTGCAGGAAAGGAGGACGACTCTTTTTTTTCTTTAAATGTATCACATTCACCACAGATTAATTCATCATCTCATAGCAGTCCAAAAGTCAGGAGGCATCTGGAATGATAGTATCTGTGCTCTCTACTGCAGGCTCGCTGTCACTTGTTAAAAAAAAAAAGTGTAAACCCTCCGAAACATCCAAGTGGAAAATTCCTTAACATACTACCATGAAAATAAAACTGAGGGGGACTCTGGGAGGCCACAGCAGTCCTCTGAATTTGCAGTGAACTGCAAAAATAATTACCTGTTTCAAACACCTTCTGTTTCAGGGTGAGATGCTTCCACGTGTCGTTACTTCCTACAGAATAGCCACTGTGTCTTCTGTCAGGTCACAACTGAGCTGGAATTTTTTAATATTGCTGTTTTGTTTAGAGCTGATGAGAAGGTTATTAAATCTGACCTCTTAGTACAGTAGTGTGTTATTCTAAAGTAACTCCTTTTAGAAATTATTTTAGGCTGTTCAATTCTAATTACCAATGTTACAGATACATTTCGTTCCAGATCTGCACTCTACAGTCTTTTTTTGCTATCACAATTATTATTGAAATAGCAGTTTCACAAAGCATGAAGTCACCTTCATATATCCTAAAGTTCTCAGAATCTCTTCTGAACACAAGACACTGGCAAAAGACAGCAATTTCTGATCAATGTGCATTACCAGCTTTAGATGTTGAAAGAGGATTAACAATCAAATAGCAATATAAGTCTTGTCCTCATTTTGAAAACTGCATCATCACATTATTAATGTTAAAACCTGGAATGTGCGTGAACGTGTCAATACTGATAGTATTTATACTGCTAGTATTTAAAGAACTGTTCAAATGACTAGAGGCAACCAACAGAGAAGGCAGGTGAAGCCATTAAAAGAAATTACTTCAGTCTCTCTTGATTTTAACCTGAACACTGTGCATTTTCTGTGCCTGGGCCACAGAAAAAGAAGAATGAACCACAGATTGCGCTGCGATTCCAGGCAGCGGCTGGTGGATGTGATGTTGATGTTGCCATCCCCTCCCCCAAACTGCCCTCAGTCAACAGCCGATACCTCGGAGGAAGGATGCCTGGGAACCACCTCATCACTCGTGTAATGCTGCGAATGCAGAACCATCACCTTCCCGATGGCTGCGCCAGTCTGCACACGTCAGTGGCAGCGTCGTGCTTAGGAACAGGAACATGGCCAAGAAGCCACAGGCATTAGGAGACAGTCAAACCACGATCTTCAGAGATCACATTGGTGGCTGGCTACTACTGCGAGCGTGTGCGCACGCGTATAGGGGTTTTATCTTTAAAAATAAACAAGCCTTGAAAAAACACTTAGTTCCCTGGTCTGTGTGCGAAGGAGTTATTCCTGATTTTCGGAACTGCAGTTCAGCTGCACAAGGCCAAACTTGCCAAGCTAGGCACTTTTCCAACAGCCCACCCAGTCTGAAAGTCAAATGTTTTTGGAGACAATAGGCTGCTATTCTCTCCCTAGAGTATTCGTATTCTCCTGAGAGGCTAAATAGAAAGCAAAGGCTGTTCTTGGGTAGAAGTGAATCGGGGCTTGGGTAGGGAAGAGGAGGAACGGTCAACAGCTGTTACCACATCCAGCCACACAAACTGCTGTCTCCGTTTGCTCCAGGTTTCGTGTGATTATCACCCATTTCCACCTTGCGCACATCATAACACAATGCAGCAGAAGTTGCTGGTCCAGCCTATAGTGTACACAGGGGAAAAAAACCACTCTTGCTGGTTTCACACCTATGCAGTTCCCTGAAAAATTGTTATTCCTACCCTGAATCTCCAAGCACTTGCTCTGGTTCACCAAGAGGTTATCTGGAGTCGCACCTGTTGGCCAGAAATCAGAATCATTCTGGTTTACCATACAGACCTCTTGACTCATGCTGGTGTGATTCCTGAGTATGGAGATCTTCACTCTCTGAGGACCAGTCTGAAGTCAGGCTGGCGCAACACAGACCAATCTGGAGTTAGTTAGATTCATAGAGGGCCAATGCAAAGTCATTTTGGTCACTAACTGCTGGGTTCTGGATGCAGCTCCCTCTGCACTGATGACCTCAGGATTTTGGAGTTTCCTTCTGAGTGATCCCAGTTGACCAGAAAGTTACAGAGCAGCCCTGCAAGTTTTGTGCCATTCTCAACTCATCTTTCAGTGATGCTTTCCAAGATGCCAATCAAATTGTCCAATCCCAGCAAGTACCCATCCTCCCTGTTGCCTTCTTGCCAGGGGATCCTGTGATCCAGTGTCTGCCCATCAGGAAGAAGGGTGGTCTTTCCAAAATCAATCAGCCACACATTGGCGTTCCCACTGCCATCATGTACAAAAAGTAGTGAACTGCCAACGACCTGGAAGACAGACAGAGATGCTGCGGTTAAAAACACATCTTTAGCTCTCCTCCATCACTTAACATTTCCCGCTAAGAAGATGACCTCCTCAGATGACCTTCTCACCTGTGACCCAACAGACTTTTGGGTCTTATACACTGACAATTTACACGCCCCATTTGCATAACCGTATCAAATCAGTAACATATAAATGGGCACGTAGATGGGAAAAGGGACCTTGCAGACAAAGAGAAGGAAAGCAATTCTCCAGCTCACTTGGCAGCAGGACCAATTTGAGCTAGTCAGCAAAAGCCTGAGACTACTTTCAAAGAGAGACCATGACCTATGATTAACAAAAATGCCTCTCCTGGTAAGGGGAAATCAACAATACAAAATAAAACATCTGATCTTGAAGTCCTGAGCTGTAACAAACAGAACTTACAATGCTGATGATGCCTTCTCCACAGCAAAGCATACAAGCAGAACACATAGAGCAGAATTATACAGCGTTTTAATGCAAAACCAGTGTAACTAATAAAGCCTTCATTGTCACCTTACACCTGAATGCTACTGTACCAAATGCAAGCTTCCACATTACCACTTTCTCATAAAGATTCCCACTGGAACACACCGAGATTACAGAAACCACAGGAAACTGGTACTAATAAACCATTCCCTGCAGTGCCCCAGAACTGCAAGTGCTGGGATGTTATAAAGATGGGAGGATTTATTATTCCTCAAGTGGTTTAATCTCCTGTATCATTGTGATGGAGGCTTTGAGGTATCTGTGTTGTTAACATGTATTAGCCGTCTTCTACTACGAACTCCTTTCAACTAGTACAGCAGGCTGCCCTGAAGTACACCTGAACGACCAAACGAAGCAGCAATGCACCTCCACAGCACTACACTCGCTGCTCACCTCATGTCGCTTGAAGAAGTCTGAGGATTCAAGAATGATGTGAATTTCCTGCAGACGCCTGAGGTATTTTTTCTGCAGGAAGAGGAGAAAAACACAACCCATAAATATTTAAGTAAAGAATGAATTAAGATACTCCGATTACAAGAGTCAATACAATGTAGAGATCAGGTAAATTTTAGATTAGAGGTCCTTCAAAACAACAGGTTCATCACTTGAAAGTAAATCTGAAGATACACTTCAACAGGCTTTCATACTGAACGAACAGACTGGAGCTCTTCTGCTGCATGTGTTACACCAAACAGAATTATCTCTCTTGCTTTGAATGCAGTGAGACAGCGTCTGGCTGCACACTTTCTGCATCCCCTTTTTTTGCCTTTTTAATAAAGAGGAAAAAAGTTTCAAGCAATTAAAAATCTTCCAGTCTTCCACAGCGAAAAGAGAATCAAATTGTGTTAGAGACAAGAAGCTCCAACCACGGGGTGGGGGAAAGAAAAAAATCACAGCCTAAGGCATAAAGCTCTAGTATACATTTGTAATGCTGCCTTGCGTTGCCGAGCATGCTCCTCCTGGAGGGCTAACCTGCTCTGTCAGGGCTGACACGCTGCAGCGAAACGCTATGGCATCTTCTGAAGTTCCAAAGACAAAAGACACGTTATGCCTGGGAAGCAGCGTACAGGAGTTGCTCCGAGGCGAGTCTCTCACATGCAGGAGCACAGCCAGCCACCGATCTCACTTCCTGCCCCCATGCTCTGGTTTTATCCTCTCCAGACTGAATACCCACATCACACGCCTTCCTGCCAACACAAGCCCTGCTCAAACATCATCATCCCTCTGGTGCATTTAACACTCATGGATGAAGCTGATGGCAAGCCGTAAGTTAGCTTGACTGACATTTTGCTAGCATGAAGAACTTGAGGTGAACTCGTGGCCAAGAGCTGATGGAACTGGTCTCAGCCAACTACTTCTCACAGCCCACCAAGTGCCCATGTCCACCCCATCTGCTGAGAGGGACTGGAAGTCCAAACCAATGTCATCATTGGTAGTTAAATTGATTATTCTCGTACCAGAGGAAGCATGGCCCTGAAGCAAGCTTATTGGGTGAAAGATCAGTGAACCTGAAGAGTTCAGACTCACCAGAATAGTTGTGTTGCCCTCAATGAATTCCACAAAAACCTGTAGAACTTGCTCCTGTGTCTTCGTAGTTTTGAAGTTTGTGTTACACGATCCATCCGCCTTCTGCACAAAAACTCAGAGAGACGATTTATGCCACACACGTACCGTTCCCCTCATCCGTCAATCCTCTTGAACCATCAACAGCCCAGCTCTTGCTAACCAGATGAAAGCAAGTAGCTGAACAGGAAGAGAGCAGATAAACCATGCACGAAGTGGAGGAGAGCAGACACCAGAGCTGACTGGGTAACTGTCAGTGGCACTTCACTTCCTGTGGAGCGCAGCCGAAGAAAAACAACCCATGCTACCACCAGCCTGCAGGAGGGTTTTCTCACATGGCAGTACTAGCGGTGCAGAGTTCAACAGGGCAAACCACAGTGACCTCTTTGGTTGTTCTCTCATCTAGCCTGCTGTAGTCAAACCCTGGCTGGGGGTGTAAGGGGACATTTTGAAACCTAATTTTACTAGTCCTTTTTTTGTTTGTTTGTTTGTTTTTCAATGGGGAAATCAAAGAATTGCAGTTAAGACTCAGTTCCCAATACGCCTTTGCACATTAATGTGACCCAGAAGTCACAGAATGGAAGGCTAGTTGCAGCCAAAAACAACTCTGGATTTGCAATGCTAGCAGCGACAAAGCAGGTGTGTGAATTTCGGTAAAGAACATGTGTGCATGCTTGTATCCCACTGGGTCCTGGAGAAATTCAGAGTATTTTTGTGCTGGTGGTGTGAGTCAGTACCGAAGCATCCTGCTGCTGAAAGAACAAGTCTTTTTATGTGTTGGTAGTGACCAGTGTGTGCTTGTGGGGCTAGAAGTACATAAGAGCAGTGTGCAAATCAGAGATATCTGTCAACAGAGACTGTATGCATTTCTGCAAGAACACCCCTGTTGCTTCAAGAGACACCAATACGAGCTTCTAGGACATGCATGTAAAATACAGCAGTTATTGCAGTTGGTAGCCTGTATCCACTAAAAGCCTGCACTTCTTCACTCTGAGGGTGATGAGGCACTGGAACCGGTTGCCCAGGGAAGCTGTGGCTGCCCCCTCCCTGGCAGTGTTCAAGGCCAGGCTGGATGGGGCTCTGAGCAACCTGGTCTGGTGGAAGGTGCCCCTGCTCATGGCAGGGGGGATGGAACTAGGTGATCTATAAAGGTCCCTTCCAACCTAAACCATTCTGTGATTCTGTGAAGATTATCAAATTGTATTCCTCTTCCTCGTATCAGTCCAGCAAAATCCCTCATTGCCATTATAAGAGTGAATCAACAGATCATCAAAATGTCTTCCCTCCCACGTGTTAAAAGTCAGTGCACCAAAACCAGGTAAATTCAGCTCCAGCCTCAGCAGGTGAAACGCTATTTACTCCACAGCAAAACTCGGCCCCTAGTATATACATGGCAAAAATCTGATAATGCTAAATTTTCAGATTTATCATGCAAAAGAATGAACTGACTGAATGGCAAAGCCATGCAGAACCACCTCCCATCTACCAGACTTTCTAGCAGCAGAATAAACAGAATTTTATTCCACGGCTGCGGGCCAGATACAAGTGTGGCATGTCAGCCTGATGAGATGTGTGAAGAGCAGTTCAGCAGGTAGGCAGTGAAAGTTAGGAGCCATCTGATCCAATGTATGATAATACTCAACAGCACACAGAAATCTGAAACTTAGTCTGATGCCTCGTACCTCTTCACTGTAGTAAGGTTGTTTTAAAAATAATTGCTCTGGGATTTGGGGTATGGGGAGAAAAGTCTGGAATAGCTGCTGTGTGTTTCTTTTTCATCCTTTTTTGTCTGGACAGACTAATTGCTTGCTTTCCTCTTGGTCAGAAACATTTTTATGATTTTTTTCCTTTGCAGTGGTTGGTAGGAAAACACATCTGCTTCCTGACTTCACTGGATGTAAACATCATCCAGATGTTGAGTGGCACCATCCCTTGTACTCTGTACCAGGTCCTTGCAACAACCCTGGGCGTACCCGATCTCCAGGAGGCGCTTACCTGACCTGCTCCTTCGAGTCACACCTTTGTCGGGGCCTCCACACATGCTCCTGCGCAGCAGAGCAGCCCGTTGCACAGAGCAGCTAGCGGGCCACTTGCAGCACTCCCCACTAGATGTGACAGTGACACGGCTAGCAGGAGGGCAGGTCTGGCTGCTCCATGACATAGTACTGCCTATCTTAACCTGTGTGGTCTCGCTCAGAGTCCTCTGCAGACTTTCCTTACAGGGCTCTGGGTTAAGGTCGTGACCTAAACGGATTCACAAAGATCTATGAATCAGATCTGACGTCCTCCTGGAAAAACGGCTGTCCCTGATCTACAACTAAAGGAATGGTACCAAAGGCAGAAGTAACTTCCCAAACTGCACAGAGATTCAGTGACAGAATGAGAAGCCAGAACTCCCTCTCCCTTCTCTCTACTCTGCAAAACTATTAGCGTTGTGGAGACAATGTTTGTGATGCCTGGCCTTCGGACAGCCCCTTGCAGAGAGGGAACGTGCACTCCGAATCTGGCAGGCACAAGAGACAGAGTCAGGTGCCAGTTGTCATGAAACCCAATGGTTCCAACTATTTCTGGTAAGAGGAAGAGGGACAAATCCCCTAAGTGAATCTGGCCTGATTTCAGAGACATGGAAGCAAGGCAAGGAAAAGACATGGATCAACCTAAAGAGAAAAGGCATCCCACTGATGAAGGAAGAATGCATATAGTGTATCAGATCTCATTTAACTAGCAGCCACTTCACAGAAGGGCTCCTATGATTTCAGTTCCTTTGCTTCTGCTTCTTACTGCAGCAGCCAGAGGGCAGGAATACTTCTGAATGACCAAAGCCAACATATCTGCCCAACTAACTCCAGGAGTTATCAGTGCACTCAGGGAGAACAACCCCTTTTTCCCATCAACCACTAGCTGGCACCACTGATCCTCACAGGCTCTCCCCTCAAAACTCGGACCTCTGCAGCATGGCTTTGCTTTTCTGCAAATGTACAGAACTGGATGCACAGTTCACCTACAGGGAAACAGCGCAGGGACTACTGACTAGCTGTACTGCTTGAACAACTCGCTTTCTGTCACCATTTCTCCATGTAAAAAAATAAGAGAATAATACCTACACCCCTCACAACAGCACAAGACGACAGAGCAAAAGGTAGCAGACTGCAATACTCCAAAGCATGTCCTGAGCTTAATAAAAGATTAGGTATTTGTGTCCTGTTTTGCACAGTTACAGCATTGTCTCAACAGAGAGAAATATCATGTGGCCTGCATGCCATACTGCTCCTACACACCTCTGATGATCAGCCGAATCACAAAGAACAAGCTAGGAGGTTTTACTGGAGCTCCCTTAGCTCAGTCACCCTCCAAGACTCAGCATAAATCTGTAAGTCTTCTACGCTGACCAATTATCTTTCCAAGAACATATGTTAAAGGTCTCAAGATCATCTGGGTTTCTGATTCCATTACATTACATAGAGCATCCGAAGATCTAAGTGGTATAGGAATAAAACAGGAATCTTGATAGCATCATTAGATGGCTAAAGGGGTAAGACAGGAAGCATCTTGGCTGGCCTGGAGCCGGATCATCTACCACTCAGACAGTCCCTGTGTGAGGACGCCTGAGTCTAACAGTCAGGAGTGGGTGGCACAGCATACAGGGGGCCAGCACAGCATGAGCTGGAAGCCCTAGTTCCTGTGTTGCAGCAGGAGATTCTGTGAATGAGGAAGGGAGAAGACAACACGGAAGCAGAGAAGCAATGGGTGTTTAAAGAGCCTCTGCTCGTCAGCATCAGCCTCTTTTATCCCTTTCTCTTTCCTATGTGCTTGAACTATGAAATCGAAGCAAAACTCATCCAGATCATAATTTACAATGTCCTAACATATCTAAATTAAATGTACATGGTCTGGGAGCATCCTGAAATCACACAGGGTAACACACGCTAACTTCTTCATAGCTGTCCTGTCAAGGGCCTCAGGTAACAAGTACTCACCCAGGGTGTGGGTGGGTTTGGGCAGCCCTCACCGCGCTCTGTGCTGCAGCTGGCACCCTGCTATCTAAACCCAAGCAAACGAGTTTAAGGCTAGCTGTGACAGGCCTATGCAAGCAGAAAGCATGCCTCTGGATTCCAGCAAGTGTTAACATTCAGGTAACTCAGCCAGGTGGCTGCTACTCAGAGTAGTTCCTACTGGGTTTCTGGGTAGGTATCCTGACATTGCCATGGGGCACAACAAATACAAATAATTAATGGGTAGGGAAGAAAATTGGCAGGGTTCTTCTGTGGCTGTAAGATAGTATCCTAGGAACGGTGTAGGGGCACAAACTTATCCACCAAGAACAGCAGATGGACTTTGTTGATGGAGTAATTTTATTTTCGTTTGTTTTGGCTTTACTCCAGCTCCATCTATACCAGGTATTGTCATGTACTTAACAGGAAAAGGGGTTTCCTCAGTCCTGAGAATATCTAAGCTAAAGCTTTTAACATGTCTTGCAAATAAACGTAACAGGAACACCACCACTTTACTGCAATTCACTTGGAATAAATATGTATAGTTCCAGGATAAAAAAGGTAATTGCACAGGGAGAGGCAGTTATTTCTTCAGTTCTGAACTATTCCTTGTAACAGGCTGACTTTCATTGTATCTAGACTGTGTACCTGCTGGGGCTGCTCCTGCGATGTCTCTGCGGTTGAACGAAGTATGGCTGACGTGCATTTGAAGGTTAACTTTATTGACACCGCTCTGGTATAATTACTATGGAAGCTTTAACACCACAATACACTGAACTCTGTGGTTTTCATTAGTGCTCTTTCACATAATCCTTTAGAAAACTTGGCTACTGATGTGCACTAACCTTTTGATTAATCAACAAATCAAACAAAGTTTGTTCTCCAAGAACACGCAGAAGTGAAACTATTACCTTAATCCCTTCAATCCTGAAGCCCAGGTTTGCACTAGAGCTGATGGTTTCCCTCCACTGCATGTATCGGGGTTTGGTGACAGCATGCTGCGCATTCTCTTCAGCTGTGGGAGCAAGAGGATCCACTTCAATCATTTTCTTGTACATGTCCTTACGCAGCTTTGGTTTCTCACGGGCCTTAGTCAACTCTTCCTCCAGGTACGTCCTGCAAAAACATCACAGCCCACCAAAACTGTAAGGACTCCCCAAACTCTTCTTTTTACAGCTTATAACCCAGCCTCAAGAAACGTCAACTAGGAAAATAGGCATTATTATTACCCCGGTTTTGCATATGGGGAAACTAAAGAACACGGACTAATCACTGCACAGGCATATTTAGTGAAACAGTTGCAAGAATCAGGAATTGCATCATTCACTTCTTGTTCTAACTATACCTTTACTTACTGTCAGATGTTACCGTTATGTCCTGCTTACAGAATGGGAGAAAGCTGAATTCCTACTGTGCCATGAAACAGAACTGTATTTTCAAAGGACAGTTAGGCAGGATCACTTACAAAGAAATCAAAAGCAAATACGGCTGCTGAAGTCTTACTGTTTTCTCTCTCCGCAAAAAAACCTAAAGTCATGTGTGACTTTTTTTAGGCCTCAAAAAGCAACTAAGGTTTTGCTTAATGCATCAGACAGTGAAAGATAGAATCACTCTTTATACAGCAAAAAAGAAACAGTGAAGCAGATTATCTGAGCAGCTCCAAACCAGAAGAGGTAACCAAGAACGGGAAGGTGAAGGCTGACAAACCTTCCACATTTTGCTGTTAATCACTCAACCAGTTAGTCTGGTAACCACCAGAAACGCACCATCCAGGTTCCCTGCATTCCACCAGACCCCTAGCCCTCGTCTCTCCACAAAGCTTGCACTTTGTCAGGCACCTGGAGTGTACTGTCTCCATCACAGTGTAATAAACCAAGCTGGTCTTTAGGAGATGCTGTCGCTCGTTACCAGAACATTACCTACTTTGAATAAAATACGTACTGCTGCAAATCCTTCTCCTCTTTCTTCTGGGCATATCAGTGCTACCCATGTCTACTCTGATTTAGCTGACAATTGATTTAAGATTCTGAATCTATTTAAAAAGGCTTGCCTGCCTTTCTGTAAGTTAACTCATTTATGACAATAAATCTTGAACATCTGAGCTGACACCCAAAAGGTTACTATGACAATTCATATCTCTCTGTACTGTTACTCCAGGCTCTCAACAGATTCCTCATCTATTTGTTATGCTTAGATAACATTTTTGAGATTTTCCTCTTAATCACAGACATGGAAAGGAAAAGAAAGTGAGAATCTGGAGAAGAAGGTGATATCATCATAGAGATGTCAGAGTAGGGAAAAAACACAAGTTGGTCCTGAGCAGATGGGCAACTCTTTTCTTTACAGACAAGATCAATACCAGCGAAGACTCATTCAAGCACTGGAAATTGGCTTTCACCCTGCTATTCAGTCAATCACATTTGGAGACGGAAATTTTACTCTTTGTGGGGTTTTTTGAATCACTGTGTACTCAAAGATTAAATGAACTGGCAGTGAATGAATCACATAATTTTTTTGCCCATGTATTATCAGGCCGCTGCAGGGAAACTTTGTCTTTAATCTCCCCTGAAAATATCTTGATGTGGATAGTTCTCGAGGCTATGGATCAGTCAATTTATAGAATCCATGCACAATCAGGCAACAATGGGACATATTCTCCTCAGGCTGTCCAAGGCAACTGCCAAACCAAAACCAGGTCCTGGACTGAATCCCAAGGCTCCAAAAATGTTACCAAACTCTTCCAGACGGAGCATGACCACATGCCTCCCTTCCCCTGCCCCGCCCCCTTCCTTCAAATGCGTTTGGGTTAGAAAGCACTTTCTCTTTCATGTAACCCACCTGATCCCCATCTTGCAGTCCATCACACACGGCCCTTCAAAATCAGTAAGCAAGTCATCCAGCTGAATGTAGCTCTCACCATCTCTCTCCACCACGCCATGGAAGCAAGGGACACAGGAGCGCAGCGGGTCTTTCATCAAGCGCTCGAAACACTCCTTTTCATTCTCTGAGAAGCGTTTGAGAATCTTCCCACTATCAGCTGCCTTGAAACTCCCTTAAAAATATATATATATATATTAAACGCATGCTGACAAGACTGACCCACAAAAAAGAAAAACACCTTCCCCTCCAGCTTCACCTACCTCAGCCTCAAGATACCAGTTAAAGATTTCCCCTCTACCCCAGAGAAGATAACATGTTTTTCATAAAAACTAAAACACCCAGGACAAACACAGCCGTTGACAGCGAAAGTCCGTTTGGATACATTCCCATGTCAGAATTTGTAGCTTTAAGGAGTGCAGCTGCTCCAGGCCATCAGTATTTTTTTCCATGCTAAACTCTGTCAGGGTATTAAACACTACTATACTTATTAAAATGCACAGGAAGAAGCCACAAGCCAGAATTCATTAAACCTCTGACAGGCTATTTTAAAGCTGCGTAACACTGCCAGCGTCGGTTTTGCCCTTAATCCTCACACAGGGTACACCTGCAGAGTGTGCACGTACTGAGGCGGTGGGGTCAGTTGGTGATCGCTAAACAGCCACCACCAGGCCAGAAACCAAGCACTGCCCTTTCTACACACACGCACACACACGCACACGCTGCGACTGCGCGTGCTTGCGCCTCCGGGCACTGCCTCTTCTCCGGAGCCCTGCTAATTGGCAGGTACAGCCTGTAGCGCCGCTGTTTTTTACAGCCCTGTGTCTGAATGGTATCCAGTACAAATGATACTGTTTTGCATAGACCAAGGCTGGCAGTAATCAGCCTTCAGTTGTGGAAGTCGTTCTGCTGTCCTGCAACCTGCCCGTAACATCTGAGGAAAGTACACGTTTCATTCAGAGGTACCCTTTAATCTACACAGCATAAAATAGGTGCCAGAGTAGGAGCCTCTTTAATCCCAGGGCTAACACTTCAACTTTTCTCACAGCAGGATCCTTCAGCCATTGCAAACTGGTTCTCCTCTGACAAACCCTGTAACTGGCACGGCCTCAGCACAAGGGTGAGGATGGTGATGGCCCACATTTTAGTTTAGAAAGAACTTCTCATATCAGAGGAGAACAACTGCAAAAAGGATGGACTGAATGCAACCACAGAAAACTATCTAAAGCAAAGTGGAGCAAAGTATCTCTCCTCATCAGCTTCTAGCAACCTCTAACCCCTGCTCTTCCACCCTACTACACAAGCCTCCAGGAGGGTTATGATTACACGACCAGTGCGTCACTCCACACAGATCAAGCTAACCCCATACACACTGTGATAAAAACCAGAGTAAGACTGGGTCATCTTGGCACTCTGCGTGATACAGGTCAGCCCCGCAAACATCAGCGTGCAAAATGCAGCTACTCCATCCTTAGGACTAAATAAATTTCTCTGCACAGCTTTGAAGTGCACCATATTAGCGTATTAGCATATAACAAGGTGGTTCAGGTACCGCATTAAAGCACGATGCAGCGTAGGTGCCTGCCCACATGTGTACTAATAAACCCCACACTAGCACTTTAGGAACAAGGGCTGCATAGGAATTAAATGAAGCACAAAAGAAGCAAACCTGATGACTTCTCTTTGTTGTTCTTTTTGTCTTACCAATGAAGCAAAGCCTGCATCACGAGTACACTTACCAGCTTCCACAGACACAAAACTAAAGCCAGCCGACTGAGCTGCTCCTTGCACTCATACAGGGAACAATGACAGACTCTCAATGCAAACACCTGGTCAGCAAGTCAGTTTTCACCAGATTTTATTTCCACCCAAGGGCATACATTCGGCTGAGGGGTTTGGGGTTGGTATTAGAAACACTGGCCCTGCCAGGGCTGAGGCACATACAGGCACAGACAGTAATCCTTCCCACTGAGGAACTAATATATTGGCCACCCAGTCAAGAAAGACCATCCCATACCCCAACCAACAGCAACAGATGGACTAGGGCTTCAACTCCCCAGCCCCTTGCTTCCCTCTCATACGTATTTTACATATATCACCTTACAGGGATGCATCAGGAGCCTGGCTCTTCCCCAGAGTCTGACCATTGCTTCCCGTGGCTTCCTTGCTCATCTCATTATTCAGGTATATCCGTCCCCCTTCCCTATCCCCACCACAACTGATGGAAAGATGTTCTAGTTCACAGATTCACGTGCTATTGCCCGCTTGCTTTTACCTGAAGGAATGCAATAGAGAAACACTGTTTTCCTTGCTGCTGCCATCCCTACTCCAGAGACAAACACACTGAGGAGCTTCATCTCACCTGTATGCCCAGCCAACTGCACCCATGAGTAGCGTTTCTTGAAGGGGCTGATAACTGGTAAGTTAACCATGGTTTTAATTGTATGCCATGCCTTTTTCTGGAATACAAAGAAAAGAAACATTAAGTCGAGCAAAAGCCAATATCATGACATGCCACAAATGTACCACATAGCAACAGTTCAAGGTGCACGAAGCTAACTGATTTGTACGTGCTCAAAGGCAGAACCACAAAACAGACACTATGATTGCCATTGGAAAAATATGCACATAAAACCAAGAACGGACAAATGCTTTAAATATAATGCCCTACCATCAACATGAAAGCTGCCTGGAAGAAATAAGAAAGTGTCACACTACGCGTTACAGGCTTGTTCTTTGCCACACCTGACCCTCTCTGTGTCCAAGTCATGCAGAGTGTGGAAAGCAGATGCTGAATACACACTTAGGCACATTTCAGTTTCCACGAGACACGAACACAGGCTGTTTGCCACTGTCAGCAATACTTCCTTTCCCAGGGAGCTTCAGCATCACCTCGTGATTAACAGCTTTCTCTGAGTCAGCAGGTGAGTCCTACCATGACAGATGCACAGAAAAAGCACCTCTAGTTGGGCACGGAGATTACCCAGGTCTCTCCGCACCTACTGACAGTATGCGGTAGAATCTACTCCAGGTCACAGACTTTCCTGCTCCCTCCCCTCTTTCCCAGTCTGTTACTTTTTAACACAGCCGGGCATTGCTCCAGCCACCTCCGGGTGCCACACAGTGCGGCTGTCTGGACACTGCTGCAGGCAGACAGGGAAACAGAGCAGCTGCTCGCCAACAGCCGCTGAGTGCCGTCGCAAAGGCAGAAAGGGGGGGGGAAAAAAAGCAGAAAGTGAAAAAGCCTCATGTTCCGAAACCAAAGCCTGGGTGGGAGAGAACCACAGCCCACCAGTGCCCATGTTGCGCTCAGAGGGATCCCAAAGTGCTCTACAAACAAGGACAGCAGGCTCATTTCTTCTGCCACTAGAACATGATACCCTGCTGGAGATAAAAATGGAGCTGCACAACGCTTGTGCACAACAATTTAGTGCTCGGGGGTTTTTGCTGAGATCAAGTGTAGCTGGGGATTAGGCTGCATTTACAGAAGCGCTTGTCAATGGCCTAAGTGGGATTCACCAAAATCACTGGGAGGCACTGATTTCACTGAAAACCAGTTTAGGTCACTGCTCAACACCTGAAAAGTCCACCTTTAAAACAACCACGTCTTCTCCAGCAGGGATACCGAGCAATGCTTTAGGTGCTTAGGATACCTGATTTTTATTGTCTTCTACACTATATTTCTACAGAAGTAAAAAATACAAAAAACAAAATGGCAGGCAACGATACACAGGCAAAACATACAAAATGATACAATGATACACAGCTCTCCAGATCACACTCTGAACTGGTCGTCCTTCCCCGAACTTGTTCACTTCTACCACGTTTTTTATAAGGTATCCCCCATCAATGTTGGTCACCATGGGACGGCAAAACCCTGTGGCTATCTTAGAATGCATCAAGAGGATATGAACTCACAGGGGCAAGTAATCTTTCTTTTAAGGCTTTGTCTTCACAAGAAAGTTTTAAGTTATGCTGCAAATTAAACTGACATAACAATACAATCACCACATGAGCATGCTTCTTCTGAAATAAGATTGCTTCTTCCTGTGTAACTTCTTTGGGTTTTGAATGCAATTCAAGCTGAAATGAAGTCACTCTTGGTCTAAGTGCCCCACGCAGCAGTAATACTTTTGCAAACGTACTGTGCCAGTGAGAGGAAGCATCCGAAGAAAATCCTGGATGTTTGACAATCATGAAGACTTGGTTGCACTTACTGCAACCCCACAGATGTTACTAGCTCTAGCTAAACTCCAGTTTCATAACTACCTTCTGCAGGCTTAAATGACCCTTTCGTATTCTATATTACTTGCACTTCATGTTCTACATTACTTGTTTTAGGTCGCTCCAAACCGCAACCTTGCAGTGCAGAGCAGCAACTTGGCTCTACCACAGAGCTATCTGCTGCTTAGCGAGGATGAGACAGATTCCAGCACACCACTTCTAAATGTCCATAGCCTCCTTCAGGAGGCAAGCACAACGTAACTGCTGTTCTTCAAGTAGCAAAGATAAATTACTTTTGTATAGTCTGTTTGCCAGATTTAACTGATACCAGAAGCCCTTTAGTCTACTCTGCTGTTTCTGCTCCAGAGGGACACAGCCCTAACTTATTTAAGGACTCGCTGAAAGTAAACATCGTTTTGAATTAAAATGACCCCTTTGGATGCAACTCCTGCCAAACATTTAGTTTTTGAAGATTCCAGCCCAGTTTTCAGGGTAACACTGCTTGTCCTCCATCCCTTAATCAGAAGTCAGCGTCGCTCCCTAACTCTCCCACAAAGACGCTACACTCCTCACGATGTCCCACCCCTAACAAAGTGCACCCTGTCTCCCAACGACTTCTCATACTGCTGTACCCAGAAGCGACGAGAAGCACAGTTTTTCAAGGAATGCGCATCAACTGTCAATGCAGCACCATGCTCCAGCGGCTTTTCCGCCTCCTCCCTCCCACCCGGCCCTAAGAAGCTACAGCTTTCATTTGTACTGTGGGTGTGAAGGAGAGACAACGGACCAAATTCAGCCCCAGCTCAAGCGGACATTGGCTGCTCAGGTTACAGCTGCCTTGGATGAGTATGTTTAAGCTACTCATCCAATAAGCAGACCCTGACAAATTTTAGGGTTTTTTATGTTATATTAAATAATCTCTTCACAAATATTGCCCCCCCCCAAGACAGGAAAAGCACGAGGCTCAAGCCAGGAGGGAAAGGATTCCCTCCAGACCCACCCCACGGGGCGTGCTGCCATCGGCAGGGTCTCAGCAGTTGCACTTTCCTCTACTGCAACTTCCAGCCTCCCAACTCACTCAACCCAGGATGCAAACTGCCAGGATGCAAACAGGGCTGCATGCTGTTGGAGCAGTGGTGAGTGGGAAGATGAAAACTTCGTGTGCCTGCTGTGGGAGGAATCTTTCTCACTTCTATTTCTAAAGCAAGATCCCTTCCTCTTTGTTAGCAATGGTATTACGTGCTTTTCAAATCCCTGCTTTATGCTGTAATGACAAAAAGGACTGCTACCACTGCCCATCTGTATTTGCAGTCTGTATCTCTCTCGGTCCCTGTTTCTTCTAGATTCCTGCTCAGTCTTCCTTGACCTTTTGCTCTACATGGGTTTCTCCACATCCTCATTTCTTCTAGATTCCCAGCCCGTGCATGCTATTCACATATGTTCAGGCAAAACTCGGATATCTCTGTATCAGGATTGCCTGAATCGGATGCCCTTGATATCCCCAATGCTGTTTTCTATGGCTCTTGTGATCAGTACACTCAAGAGTCTTCCAACAGGAGAAAAGAAACCATTCCAAAAGGGCAAAGAGGCAAATATGAAAAATATTAACATTCTTAGATTCAGCATGCAAGTTACTCAGTGTGAACTGTAACTGACACTCTATATATACCTCCCTAAGCATTAAAAGGTATGGGATGCTTAACAGCAGAAAAGCTAGTTTCCTGCCAACAGGTCAGCCTGTGTGACAGGCTGTGCCACTGGAACCGTGTCCCTGGTAGCAAATGAAGGAAAAATGAGGGGAAGAGAATGAGAGAACCAATTCCTGCAATGCAGCCACAACACATGCAAAGGATTGCGGCTTCATATCTGACACTGATCTGTGTTATCTGGAATACTCTCTTGAATCACTCTTCTGTATTTGAAGCACGGCGCCTGGATACAGGCAGCTGTTGCCACCATGCCTATCCATCAAGCAACAGCAAAAATGAGCAGCAACCGAGAGCCACTGGTTCCTGTGAGCACACGTTTCTCCAGGCCTTTTCTCATGATGAGAGGACAATTCCATAGACTACAAGTATGCAGAAGCACAGCCATGATGATCCTGCCCAAATAAACCATCAAGATTCGGCTGAGGAAAATCCACTAAAGTCACTGGGAGGTGTTCCACCTATCTTAAGGACTTTTGGCTCAGGCCTCACTGTCGCCAAGAATTAATCCACAGGAACTAACCAGCTTCCCTGAAGCCCTCCCACTATTTCAGGACAAGGGCTATAGCATCCTCATAGCCCAGCTCACTGAATAGCTCAGTGTGGACTCCCAGAATTGGGTGGGGGTTTTTTGGTTGCTGCTGCTGTTTTACAGGCAGTACAGAACAACTGAAATCTCTCTCCGAGCACATGCCGAATCCCTCTGGGACAGAGGAGCCACTATGACCCCTAATGGCAATGGGGCATAGGGACCTGAAACTTCCTCTGCTGTTCTGTGGAAAAATAAGTATAATCTCTCCCTTATTTCAGGCTAAAATGAAAACAAAGATCTCAGTTCTGTGAACACCTGAAACACATCTAACTACCCTCAGAAAAGCACTGACAAACCAGCAACACACACACAAACTTCCAGAATTGAGTCCTAAGGGAAGCAGTTACAATAATTAAAAACACCAATCACATCTAAACTAGTACATATGGGGGGGATGACACACCTTTTCTCAGGGAAAGGGAAAAAAAAAAAGAAAAAAAATTTATCAGTTTTCATACTTCCAGCATGTTACTTCAAACTATACTAAGTTAAAGAACAAAAGTACATTGAAATGTAATATAAATCAACAGGCTCCCTATAAAAGGTGATTTTTCCACCAGCAACAGAATGGAGGAGTAGGATTCTTGCCTGAGCTGGTAAATTTTCATGGAAATTCTGCTAGACTATAGTAAACAATGACCCTTGAATCCTTTTTCCAGGAAAATTCAGCAGTTTCTTTATCCAAGATCCTGTTGTCTTTTTTTGTGCACTAGTACGAAGCCCACGCAAGCCTACAGAGATCTATTATGACAGCAAGAAACGAAAGGATAGCGAGAAATTTCTTTGTAATCCCCCCCCCCCCA
>Ga0065711_1029582_pt1 | contig 35617 bp, 16 predicted proteins | sample Hoacrofraction12_FD_59098 | JGI IMG/M metagenome (GOLD analysis project Ga0065711, IMG submission 59098) | Hoatzin crop microbial communities from Cojedes, Venezuela - Epithelial fraction 12 v2 (version 2) | ecosystem: Host-associated > Birds > Digestive system > Esophagus > Crop | place...
TCCTGTGCAGCCTGCTGTAGGTGACCCTGCTTCGGCAGGAGGGTTGGACTGGGTAACCCACAGAGGTCCCTTCCAACCCCTACCATTCTGTGATTCTGTGATTCTGTGATTCTGTGATACATGTAAAAAGTAGATCAGCCTTGGGTATGAAATAAACAGTAGGCCAAAAAAATCTAACCTAGATAAATAAAATACGTTCCCGTTCAAGGATCCTACTATGTAAGTGGCCTAATTACATTTTAGGAATCCCAGGGAAATAAAAGGGGAGCTGCACTCAGCATCTTTGAAAGTTGTATCATTTTTATTTAGGATGCCTAAAATGATATTTCTAAACTATGAAGGCAGCTTCAGAATTTGCATTTTGAGGGCATGTGGTGAGTTCAGTCAAACAGAACCGGGCTGGGGCTGTTCTTTAGAAAGACGTTATTTCTGGCCTCCCAGAAACACAAGCCTCTGTGACCGTAAAGTTGCAGTTTGGAAGTCAAAGCTGTCTTCTGCTCTATTGCTAAATCTATTCCTAGCAGAAAAGAAAGCACAGAGAGATGAAGTCTCAGATACAAACTGATGGTCTCTTCCAGAGTCAAGCCAAAGTACAAGGGGAATAGCTGGACAGAAGACAAGGCAAAACCAAGGAATTCTGAACAAGACAGAGACAACAGGCGTCTGCCTATTATCACTTTAGATGATGAAACAACGCCGAGGACCGGTTAGAAAAAAAGCTTAAGATACTTTATCAGTCAGTACTAAGCATCTGCTGAGCTTAATGGTTTAAAAACCATAATTTGGTATTTAACTGTTGTATTATATGATTGCATGCCAATAGCAAGGCGCATTAATGCACCTCTTCTATTGACATGTCTTTAAGTGGAGAAGATGGAGCACTGAACAATTGATATAGAACATGAAACTATGAACTGAAATAATGAACTCTTGCTTTTCAGATTATATTTTTTATCATTTGCTGGACTTTCTCCATTTCCTATTTAGTTTTCTTGTCCAAGCTAACTCGGTTTGGGAGATCCTTTGATTTGATTTTGATTTAAAAATTAATGTTTTGACCCCAAAATCTTTTAAACAAAAAACTTCCAACTGAGGCTCTAATGAGGATACCAGAATAATATACAAAATTCACAGAGTATTGAGATTTTTATAGAGAGCAGTACATTTTCAGAAAACACAAACTAGCAGATGCCAGGCTAATGTTTAACCTTTTCATGATTTCCCACCGTGGCAAAGACTAGAAATAAACTAGTGGAAACAAACTATCTTGAAATGCTTGCGAACACCTGCCTCGGGACCCTTCCTGCGCTACAAGTGTGGTTCTGAGATTCATCACCCTGGAAGGACAGTCCCAGACCCAGGAGTCCTTCCGGATGCCTTCTGTCCCGTTCTGCCAGCCCAGAATATCCAGTCCACGTGGCCAAAAGGAGGACGATCCTTTCTGCTGAGAAATTATCGCTTCTTTCTTCCTGTGGCTGGTGGAGGAGCACGGTGGAAGGAGAAGAGGCATATCCACAGTTTCCCTGTGGCCTACAGATTACAGCCTGCCTCTAAAAGGATGCTGACAGAAACTTATAATTACAATCAGGTTGGCAAAACATGGATGGGCTTTTCTGGCAATAGCACTTCACCTAAAATATCTGTTTGCACTATCAGAAATTTCTCTGGAATTAACAAAATAATATTCTCAGTATCAGAAGGAGGCTGAGTACTTCTTCCTTTTTCTTTCAGATTTTTATTTTATGTAGTATTTTAGTAAATATGTAATAGTCATATGTTAATAGCTGTTTTACTGAAACATGTCTCTGTCAAGGAGCAGTACGGGAATTTTCAGTACAGCAAGCTTCTTCTCATACAATCACAGAATCATAGAATGGCTTGGGGCAGAAGGGACCTGTAAGTGTCATCTAGTTCCAGCCCCCCTGCTGCGGGCAGGGACATCTGTCACTCTTGGTGGGGGGACACTTATGAAACACAAAAAATGTATTCCAGTGGAAGTATTTACTTAAATGCTCCTTGAATGGAGGATGTAAATCCTTTTAGCTGGCTCACAAGTTAAGAGACTTCAAAAGGTAGTCTTTGAAGTTTAGAAAAGACCTTTGAAGTGGCTGAATATGCAAAAAAAGAAATTAGAGTGTTTAGCACAAAGTACTGAACTTCATTAGGTGTTTTTGTCAATTAGGAAATACGGCAGGTTTTGCATAGCAAAAGAAGAAAATTAGGGTATCCTGTTAACGAAGACTTCGGCTGTCTCCTGACAGAGCCTCTGAAGTTACCTAAGGGCTACAAACCAGCACCCAGCCCCGTTAGGAATACGCAGACTGAACACAACACTTCTCTTCGGAGATGCACCTGGCTATCAGATAAGGGTAATAATTTGTGTTCTTACCCGCCAGTTCGCTGTGTGCTCCTGCCCAGGGGACAGAGCTGCGGCTTCGTAGTGTCCTGCGTAGTTCCCTTGCCTGCATTTGTTTAGATCAGGGCAGTGTCTGCATCCGACACAAACGCTTTGAGCTATGAACTGTGTCTGTGGCCCTGCTCTGATGAACAGGAAAGCCTGAACTGATTTCGTTTTTGTTAACTCCCTCGTTAGGCAGGAGATGTACTTGGAGATGCATGATTTTTTGCATTTCTTTAAACACATCTTTTCTCTCTTTTGTAAATAAACACCAGCAGGCTTAAAGGCCCCTTATACTTCAGGTTTCAACTAATGAACTTGGTGAAGGAGTGCTGATAGCATCTAAGATGGAAACAGTCTACTGCCAGGGTACGGATAAAAAGATAATAGGAGTAAACTTCTCAAGGAGTAAACATGGGGACAGCTACTAGGATGAAGTTTGTGCCATCTGCGTATGCATGGTTAGCAAACCTGTTGTAAGCTCTCCATGCATGAGGGACATCACCCTGCCTGATAGAGGCTCAGCCAAATGTTGAACAGTCTCAAGCTCAAGCCCTAAGCAATCAGGCTGCAGTAAACAGCACATCCCTTGCAGAGGGCAGATACCTCTTCTTTTCTTGCTTGTTCCATCATGATAGTGTACTATGGGGGAGGAGGCAAAACAACCTTCCTACAAGAAACCTTTAAAGCAGAATGCAATTTACACTGATGGTTTCTGTCTGTAACTCATTGGTAGCTATGAATACTTGAGTAGCGGGTGAATATTGTTGTTTTGAACTGGGAAAACTTTCCCAGCTTGGTGTTTCTATCTGCTTGATCAAAGCACTGAAGTTATGTGTTTGGGCTGCTTTGGTCTACTGATTTTACAGTTTCTAATTCTTTCTCCCTTAAGTAAGACAGGGTGAATAAATGAGACACATTTTCAGATGAAACTGCTTCTATCAAAAAAAGAGAGATAATGCAGGTATTGTGGATCTGCACCTTGTATTGCTGTAGCACCCACGTAATCATGAGCAGGAGCTGTCACAGAGAATACCATCCGGCCCTAAGAAAAAGGCAGCAGATGGATTCGGGAAACAAACGGGCAGTCCAGTATGACAGTGAGACAATATCTGGTGAAAAGGAGAGATCAAAGCATACCAGCTGCATAATCACTCAAAACTTTCTGTCATCATATGGAGAAAAAAGGCTTTAGGAAGGGCGATGAAGGCAGACAGCAGTTAGCTCTGTGAATGCTGATAGGAAGCTCATGCTAAGCGTGAAGATCGGTGTTTGAAAACAAAACAGATGAGTTATCAAGCTGATGTTACGGGTAAGGAGAGGTGGGGAGCTGATGTAGCAAGAACATCAGGGCTGACAGGTGAGACAGGGATAGGGTATAAAAATTACGTGATACGTGTTCGAACATGTTAAGGTTTTCCCAGGTGGGATCTCTTGATAGATAAAGAAAAAAGTATCAAACATCAGTTCTAAAAGGAGGAAAACAACAACATAGACGTGAAGAATCACCTGTTCTAGCACTGAAACAGGGAAAATGCCCCTGGTAAAATGAATACTGATCCTTCAGATTAATTTCTTGCCCATGTAAGAACATCTTTTAGGGGGTAGCCACTGTCTACATAACACTTGTTTTGTTTGTTGACTGTCATAATACTTTAGGCTACAGCTAAGAATAGAATTGGCAGAGCTGAAAGGCAGCAATAAAACAAATGATGTATTTCCGTAGTATTTTAGTCCAGACAAGAGCAGAAGGCACTAAATGCTCACACAACAAAATGACCCCAACATTTTCAAACCAAAGTTACTCGTAGCTCAGATTAGCCTGTGTAGGTCTGAGTTCATGACAGAACCAAATCTTGGAAAGTTCACATACAAAGGTCTAAAAATCTGAAGCTGGAAACTAAGATGTCAGAGGGTCCTCTCATCATAGGCAAATCTTCTAGCTAGAGGTGAAAACCAAAACTCACAAAGCATCAAGCTGTTAGGTTGTGCAACACACAAAATGTTCTTTCAGGCAATTACCTACCGCATAAACCTTTACCGTCACCCACACTTAAACACTGAATCTTATAAAGTAACTAAAGATAAAGAAGATAGTGGAGAGTAAAAAACAACAACTTTGGTAACACCAGAGGATTTTTTTAATGTTTCAACACTTTTACATCTATAAAGAATACATATGTAACTTTGGAAAGTATAGTTTCATGGATATTTTTGTAGAAAATAGTAAGCTAGCTTACCAGATGAACAAGGGATTTGGCTATGACTTACATATTTTATACAAATTAAGAGTTATGGGGCCAGAATTTCAGTTAGTGTAAACTGTTTCAACTCCAGTGACTTCATACATTATACGCTAACGGAGCAGAGATGACTTACGCTCACTGAAGATCTCACCCGCACTGTTCCACACCTTTTGGAGTTGTCAGGAGTGGAAATGCTCAGCATCTGAATTTGCCCAGTGGCAACAAATGGGTGTTTAGATCTTTGCAGGCACTTGGATCACAGAGAACACCATTTGAAGGACATGGATGATATGTTGTCAGTAATTGCAATCTAATTTCAATCTGCCTCTCTCCATTTAGTTCTTTTTTATTGCTTCCTCCTTCTCCTGTCATTCCCACCCTCAGCCTCAGGGACCTTTACATTTCTTTCCTTGGCTGGCCCCCTGTAATAAGGCCATGCCTTGTTATTTTATTACTTGTTAAGTGGTCCCTCGTGCTTGGGAGCATCTACTCTCCAAATCCGACTGCATCTTCTGAAGCTGAAATACGAAAGTATTTGGACAGGATTTGTTATGAAGAAGGTGAAGACGCACCGTTGGACTGGTCATCGGTTGCCTACCTGAAAAGCAGCCACTTCTGATGTCACCTAATTAACCAGACTAGATCTTCTGTGGAGAAATTAGCCTATTCACCCTGTTAATCCTGTTGATTTTTATAAGTTTTTGCTTGCAGATGTCTTGATTCTTAAGAAATACTAGGTATAGCTGTTCATATTATTCAGCATTTGGAATATTATACGAAGTTAGAGTCAAGTCCTACTTGCATTTAAGTTACTAGCAGTTATGTCATTGACTTTAGTAAATGCAGTATCAGGCCCTAGTATATTATTTTTGGTCAACCTATATGTACTTTTGTGTAAATGTACACAATACGCAACAGTTTCACCAAAATTGCTTTACTTTTTACACAGCCAGATTACATAGCTCTGACTGCTCAGTCTCTCCAATTTTCAGGTCAGCTATATGTACTTTTTGACTTTCTAAGCTTGCTGAATCATTGCAATGTATGAGTCATGCTCAGTGTTATTGTATTATATTGTCAGATGTGCAAAAAGAAAAACAACACCATTTCTCATAAACAAAGATTTAAAAAATTATACAAGCAATGATTATGTATTCTCAGTAGTATCACTTTATATCAGAGACTGTCACAAAAAGATTTTACTGATCATGATAAAAAAGTTTAAATCCTAACCAAATCATTGATACATTTGTAGGTATTAATCCACCATTTATCTTTACCACGTCTGAGACATGAGCGTTTGAGATCCTGTGTACTTTCCAAGGCAGTGAGGTTGTGACTCGGTATCCTAGGGCACATCATTTCCACCTCTTCTAGTGCTATATATTCTTCAGGTCAGGTCTCACCCCAAGGCTGGCTGCCTGAAGGTAGCAAGGGAAGTGAGCGTTACTTGTCTACAAGCTCAAAAAGCTCATGAGAGTATTTTACGCAATTACCGTACCCAAAACATGCCATTTTCTTCAGGCAGGACAGAAAAAACAGTCCTAAGGGAGAAGAGGGAAACTTAAAAAATTTATTCTGCACTGGATGGCTCCCACACTTCGAATTCTTTCGCGTTTGACTTTGGCTTCAATTGCTTATTACTGTTTGGAATTTTAACTATTCAGACTGATAAATAGATCTGATATAAATCAAGCCAGTTCTCCAATTCATGTTAGAGTCATACTGACTCGTGTTCAATGTGAAAATTCCGCTGAAGAAATATATTCATCCATTTCTAAGAAAGAGCGTAGGAAAACCTGACTGCTTGTCTCCTTGAGAGGCCCAGTATCTCAGATGGTGATTTTATCTTTTCGGAGGAGCACTGGCTTGTGTCTAATAGAGTAGCCACGCTCGCGTTGCTCAGCGGGAGCTTCCCCGACACCAGCGCTGCTCATCTGCCCACTCTCTGCAAAGCCCTCCAAGGCCAGCCCTGCTGTGCCGCCCTCGCTCGCCCGCCCCGGCGGGTACAGCCCACGTCCTGCCTGGGCGTCGCAGAGTCCCAGAACCACGGAATAGCGTGGGTTTCCCTAGCCCATGCCCAGCCACTTGCGCTGTCATTTCACTTTCCAGTCTCCTACAGTCAGCCACATTTCTCGCGTGTTACGTGCAACACAGGAGGGATGTAAGGGACCCTAGTTAATGAGATCCTTTAGGAACAGTAAAAAAGAGAATTTGCTTTACTCCCAGCAGTCTTGACGGCCCAGACTCAGGCTTATTGGAACAACGCAGCACTGAGCAGGTTAACAGGGCCCTTCCTCCACTCCCATATTCTCTGCTATTTAATTACAAGATATATTTTACCCCTCCTTCACCCAAAAAGCTGAATGAATTGGCAGCACTAGAAAAACATAGAAAATATAACACATGGTCACCTGATTAAAGATTATTTTATAACGCATTCACAGTAACTGAATAAAAGGCACTTCTTAATTTCTGCATGCTTAGTTTTGCAACCTTAATAATCTTTTAACATCTTTGCCAGTAGCCTTTTCTGAAGCAAAAATACCTTATTGAGTGATAATTATCGAAGCAAAGATGGTATTCTAAACATTTGTAAGGTAACCATCCTATACTTGTTGGTCACAGTCTGTGCATCCTTATTATGCCTAAACCAGCTTGATATTGATGCTATTATTAAATTGCTTTTGCCTTTTCACCAACAGACAACCAAGGTTATTATGAACCAGAAGAGTATTTTCAGCCTTACGCTTCTAAGAAGCATTTCCAAGAAAGACATTTAGTCATAGCCTTGTGTGCAGCCCAAAGTGATGGTTGTAACAGAAATACTAATATGAGCAAGCTTCTCAGACTTTGACTAATTGCTGACTGCTCAGTTTGTGAAGTCTGAGCTGAGCTACAAACATACATGCAGCTCTGCAGAGATATGAATCAGAGCAGGAACAATTAGTCAAAAAAATAATCAGAAGCTGTTAAAAATAAACCACGTGATGTATTTCGAACTTAATTGTTCAAAATTATGCATCTTCAGTCTTTGCCCTGTATTTAATCACTCACAGAACGAAACATGCATCAGTTTGCTTTGTGAAAAATAGGCATTTGTGTCTCGAGTCTTGATTTGCACGTGTCAGTTAAGGTCTGTATGTAGAAAATGGCACGTGAACTCTTTTGGGTATAGGCTGTAATTTTTAGATGCTCTTAAGATTCATAAATGACCATAAGACATTGAACATATTGTCTTGATAAAGACATGATAAACAGCATAGAACTAAATAACAAAACACCCATGAAAAAATATGCTACTAGATTGGAAAAGAGAGTGGATAAGGAAACAAGAAATCTGTGTGACACTGAAGTTCAGAATCACAAAGAAAACGGGAACACCTCATCAGCTAAAACAAAGACGTTTAAAATGGCACAGCTGCAGCTGAACCCTTTGCTGCCAGACAGAAAACGAAATCACATTAATGAGGGCCCTACGAGACATTTCTCCTAAGTTTTTTCTGTAGCTCAGGGAAACGCTTTGAGGAGCACCGACTAATGTGAGGCAAAGGCAGGGTGCTGGAGGGCAGGGCTGTCACGCAGACAGACTTGGCATTGGCCTGGAGGACTGCACCACAAAGAGCCTCATGAGGGGCCACAAGGTAGCAGCAAGACAAAGCTTTGCTGGAAGGGCTCCAGGTGGGCTTGTGAAGAGGAGCCCAAGCGTGTGCCCTTGCAGGCATGAACACCCGCAGCGCCCAGCCGGTGTTAACAGGAGAGTCACCAGTGGAGCGAGGGGAATGATTTTTCTCCTTTGGTCAGCATTCATCAGACCACATCTAGAACAGCGTCCACCTAATGTACCAAACACTCTGCATTATGGGAAACACATGTGTTAGCCCAGAACGAAAAATCAAACACACCAGAAAGCTTGAAAGCTGCAAAATATGAGAGCGTTAGCTGAGACACGAACATTAATCCCTCAAGGTATTTTCCTACTTCATCCTCCTTTCCCCTACTTTTCCTCAGACTTTCAGATGCTTTGTGAAAAGGATGAAAAAAATTTAAAAGTTCTATTTCGGACTGAAAACTCCTTTCATTCCCATTGCCCCAGGATGTATCTGATTCCAATAAGCTACAAGAAAAATCTATTTGGGATTTTCTGATATTCTCTCTGTCCTGACCTATTACTGTATCCTCTTCCAACACTTTGCGAGACGGCAGTGTAATAACTGGATATTTCAGAGGCTCCCTGCATACGTGGAGCTCAGATGCAGCTGCTAACCAGCAAAATTCAGGTTGTTGCTCACATTGAGAGGTCTGGTGGTTTTGCGGGTTGGTTTTTTTGCTAGTTATGTAAGGAGTATTCGTACAAGGATAAAAAATGCTTCACAAACATTAAGTAAACCTTCAAGACTCCAAGCTTCACCGTCACCTTGTCTGACAGGGAGGGATAGAACAGAGTTGGTCAGAAATTCTCAATGTTTTAAATTGGAACTTGGCACATCATCACAGCTGTTTCAGCTCATGTTCCAACTTAAAGTTGGATTTTAAATTGCATCTCCCTGCATCAGGAGGAGTGTGGCAGCAGGTCAAGGGAGGTGGGTATTCTCCTCTGCTTGGCACCCTATCTGGAGTGCTGTGCCCAGTTCTGGGCCTCCCAGTGCCACAAAAACGGACACGCTGGAGGGAGTCCAGCAAAGGGTTACAAAGAAGATTAAGGGGCAATAAACGGGCAACAGCAGAGCTGAGAACTAAATGCAGGTCCGCCTACCAAGATACGTGTTTCAACATTTGTATGCTTTAAAACTGTAGTCTCAGTTTGGATGGAAAGAACTTGTTCTTTTTAATGCAGCCTTCTCCTAAACTGTGCTAGCTGCAGCATTTCTAAGATTTGGAAGATCTCCCTGACTAGCCGGTGTGCCAGCTACCTGCCTTCTCATTCCAAGCTTAGGCTAGCTCTTGGAAGGGCATCTTTGGGGGCGGGGAGGGTTCCTCTCACAGTATTATTTCCACAGTGCTTCTTTCTAACTGAAGGTCAGGAGCTAGTTTCATTATCTTGCAAAAGTGTTTGTCCTCAAACAAATATTCCTTGCCACGATCTCCAGTTATCTTGAATAAAGGTAAATGAAGTTGGCATGAGAGTGTAAGGAAGGAGAAAAGTAATAAATAATAGAGTAGAAAATAAATATATTTAAGCACTGCAGTATGCAGTAGGTCTGGGAGAATTTATTGCATTTTCTCAAAAAAAATGTGCAGCTTTCTGAAAATAGTTGGGTGGCTACTGTCATCTGATTTTTCTATGCATTTCCAAATCAAAAAATACAAGTTTTGTGTCTCTGGATACAAAAAATTAAAAGTTCAATTTATAAATGCCTATGTGATTATTGAAATTGACTTTTCTATTTCATCCTGTTCTATGGAATCTTCAGATTAAAAAAAAAAAAAAAAAGTGAAAAAAAGATATTTATTACCAGAAGATCAACATTTGGCATGAAATTGCTTCGGTTTTTTGTAATTTAGGATTTTTTTTTTAAATCTATTTGAAGCCTTTGTAAGTCTAAATAATAAGAAATCTTCATTAACATGTTGCTTATTCCAGATCCGCTAACTCAGTTATTGTCATAGACATAAAAATGCATTCACATATATATGTATACATTCACCCATTCACACAAGTCCTTTCTAGATACACTTCTGGGGAAATAATAGATTCAATTAAGTTTTAACCCCTTTCAATTTGCTTTGCATTTTCATAGGCATTTGAAATGTTCTGTTTTTAAAAAAAACTCTTTGAACTCGCACAAGAGGATTAGCCTTTTAAACTGAAATCATACATTAGGTGCATGTGAATTAATTAGCAATGAAGTACCTTTCAAAGGGAATTCATTCCCTTGTGACAGAAATCAAACATCTCCTTTACAACAGGTGTTTTTGACTTCTTCATACTGATTTTCTTCCTCTCTTTTTGGCTCTTGTAACCACTCAGATACATCTTTTCCTACTTAACACACCCCACTGGGGCAGAAAGGTAATTTGTAGAGAGACTGGACAATTTATTGCGCTGCACCAGTACAAGCTCCTTTTTATACTGATGCTACCTGTCTCCAGGAGAGAGTCCCGCAATTTTGAGCTTTGCGAAAACCAGAGAGCCTAAACTGAGTATTCAAAGAACAGGCTAAACTAAACCCTTAGATCATGGTCATTGTGCAAAAATATGGCTATATATACACAGATTTTAGGCTATATTTTGAGGGAAACATTGTGACTTCATGCAGTTTGAAACCCCTCTCACTCCTAGAATTTGCAATAAAGATCAATTTCTTATTAGGTCAATTACAAAACAGTTATTATCAAGTATTCAGTGCCCAGTATTCAAGTATTATCAAGTATTCAGTATTCAGAATGGGCAGGCACCAACTGCTGAGAATTTAATTATTAACAAGCTTAATCTGTAATAGGCACCATTCAAAAAACTTTCTTCCTTTCTCTCAAAACACCAAGTTTTGCTTCCACTGAGAGCAATACCTTAAGTATATGTTCTACTTCATTTCTTTTTTCCTCAACAGCCCACAGAGCTTCACTGACCAGTGTGTAGGGGGTTTTGCCTTCCATGTTCCTTCTAACCCATTCCACACCTTGAATTTCACTTTGGAGACCATCAAGAAAGCAGTCCATCTAGACTGTGACAAACAGGTCATGATACCTAGTACTAATTTACATTAAAATATGCATAAGTATTTTAGATTATTTTTTACTGATCTCTCATGTCCACAAATGTTATTCTTATTTTTTCATTATTCATTTAGATAGAAAATATTAATGGACTTTTATTCACAAGGTGGCTTTACTCTGAGCATCTGTTCTCAGGTAAGGGATGACAGTAAGGAAAAAAAGTTAGTTCTAATTTGTGAAGCCTGAGGGCTTTTACAGGTTAAAACAAGCACTTTTAAACTCAATGGAGACTGAGTTTTCGGGATCCATGATCGCCACTAAACTGTAAGCCTGGTAAAAGTCTGACTTCCAGTATTTCCATGTTGCTGCTTCTTTAAATCCACTGTACCTCCCCTGATCTTTCCCGAGTGGGACACTGGGGAGCTCACCCTAACGCTAACTGAATGCTGTCCGAGACCTTGAGTGCTCTCGCCAGCGCTGGATAAGCAGGAGCTAAGTCTTCACTGCAGAGGGCAGAGGTGGCCCCATGGGCACGTTCTTCCAGCTGGGCTAATTCCGCTTTCTGAGAGGGGAGCAAAACACGAGTATAAAGCAGGTCGATCAATGACCAGAGCCCAGGCTATTTCGTTGAGTGTAAGATCTTTACACATTAAAGCATGTTGAAAATATGTGAATCCTTCCTACAAAATCCTGCAGGAGGAACAAAAACGTGCACCAGTCACAAAGTTCTTAGGAAAGCCAAGTATGATCATGTTTCAAAAACTCCTTCAAGTCAAATGCAAAATTTACATTGAAAGTACTGGTAAAAGAAAAGGGAATTGTGTGACGAGTTTACCAAATAAACAGAACTAGTAAGAAAGATGAAATAGCAGTATGACCAAAGATATAATTCAAGTGGGAGTGTAAGTAAAAATAATCTGACCTGCTTTATTTTAGCCCTGTTCTTGTAAGTCTGCTTACCACTAAGAGGTTCCTGGTTGGAAAGAAATCCCTGTTTTGACACTTTATCCTAGGCTAATGTGACTTTGCCAGTCAGGCGTATTGTTTCTGTGACGTGCTATGATAAAATGTGTTGGGAAGACATGAGTTTTTAGCATAGAAGCAGGCAAACATCTCCCCAGACCAGTCCCCTTCAGATTCTGAGGAACCCGGAATGCCAAGCAGCCTGACTTTTTCTGAGAGGTTTGGCTTGCGCCGAGGTTGCTGACATGGGATTTAGAAGACTCATGTTTGATTCATGGCGTAGACGCAGATCCCTGATGCGGCTCAGTGGAAGCTACTTAGCATCCTCAGTCTCAGGGCCCTATCTGATGCAAGGGAACAATCACACAAGCAAGTTTAGAAACTCCACTGAATATAGTGCAGCACTGAGATAAGCAAGGATACAAATCACATAGCTCCCTAGATGGTTCTGCATTGATTTGGTAGCATTCCTTTTGAGCTAAGTAGACAAATATTTCAAAATCTGGTCTTGTACAGGAGAGGAAACTCTTAAGCTGCCTTGGTAATGGTCTTTTGTGAGCGCACGTCTAACCGGTCTCATGGATAATCTGCCTCAGTGTACTAGAAGCATTGTGGACAGTGCTCCTTATTATAATCAGGGTGCCGTGTTAGAGACGAGGGTGTCTTCTGAAGTGGAAGCAGCAGCCAACTTCCATGATGCGGTGAAAGACCCATGACCCCACAATAAACTAGATCTAAAAGAGAGAGGTAGCAGCTATGTAGCCTTGAACAGGCAAGGGTCGAGTGAAAATACGACCATTTCTTATTAGCCAAATTAATACTGTGAAGAGCAAGGCGAGTAAATGCTTCCCCACAGTGGAAGAATTCCATAGACAACGCTCTAAGGACAGCTGATGATGAGAACACCACCACTCTCAGTGGATCCTTACTGATTTAAAATTCAAACAAAAAAGTGAATCAGAAGAAAGAAGCACTGAAAAGTTACAGCATTTAGAAAAAAACCTGAGACATTCAGGAAAAGTTGGTGTGCTGCTTAATTCAGGGACAGCAAATTAACTCATGCTTATAACAAGAGAAGATGTTTAAAGAAGGAATGGCTAAAATAGGACTATACACATAAAGGGATAAATGTAAAAGGGAAATTAAGAAACAATGATGATGGACCCAGTGACCTTTGCTGTTCCAGTAATTACAGTTATTATGTTCCTAAGTTATGCAATTCTCTTGTGGTTGTGGCTTGTATGCTATGAATAGGACCCTTAGTGTTAAAGTAAATCAGGACTTGCGCTATTTTGGGTCCTAAGCTAATAATTAAACAAACTAAAAAAAGCCCCCAACACTCTACATTCAGATCTTTCCCCATGCTTGAATAATAGAATGAGATACAAGCTGCCAAAAATGGAGATCTGCAGAGATGAAGCTGCTACTTTGTGCTGAAATCTTCCCCTTGTCTGCACATACTCCAGCAGGAGGGTAAGCGATTCAGGCTGCGCATCTACTGAAGCGCATAATGTTGCCAAAGCCACGGTTTCAAAAGTTAGTGAGGCCTCAGAAAACCCAGAGAACCCCACTAGATTAATTTAAAATACGAAGGTTTTAAAAAGCATACATTTTGGAGGGGTTTTTTTTCTTTTTTTTTTTTTTTAATATATATATATTTTTAAACTTTAGGATATACTTCTGTAAAACTTTCAGTCTTTTTTCTATTAGTAAGGCCTTAGCACCCATACAACTGATCCTTCCTCTCCCTTGCTCGCCGTTAGATGAGTTTCTTCCGGACATGAGCCAGGATTCTGATACAAATTCAATTTCAGACATTGAAGCTTTAGACTTCAGATTTTTCAAGACATTTAGGCACTTAAATATGAAGCCAAAATTCTAGTGTGATTCTCTGCCTCTTTAGGCACTTCGATACTTCTAACAATCTGTCTCCGATGCCTGTTGACTTGTATCAGGGATGCTATGGCTACAGTATAAAAAACAAGGGCACATCAGACCAAATGAAATAATTCCCGATACAAAAGTGTGGTATCTGTATTCAGCAGAAGGTGGAAATACTAGGACAGTAATGTGTTCTGTTCTGAATTCCAGTCCAGTCAGTGGTTGGTAGGAATCCTGCTAGCACGCCTGCCATGAGGAGGCTGCCAGCCTGTGTGGCAGAATCAGGGTTCACAGCCGACGCTGATGGCTTGCAGGGGGACGGCAGTGCTGATGGCACGCTGCGGGAAGGGCCAAGTCGCCCCGTAAAGGCTGGGAAGGGCTGGCAGGGGCATCACGTGGGTGGCAGGAAGACATTCAGATATCTCAGCTGAAGACAAGACAGCCAGGCAGATGCCTCTCCTGCTCCGCTTGCTGCCTCTCTGCCCCACAGACTACAGAGAGAGCTGAAAACATTTTAGTGCAGGCGTTTTACTCGAGTGGACCGCTTATGATTCTTTCGTGACATTGGTTAATGCATCAAAGTTAGGATCCTGGGATTATTTTAGATTACCTAATATAAAATTAATTTTAAATAACAATAAAGTTAATTAGTGATTTTAAGGTAGTAATTAATCTGTATCACATTGCTGAAACTCCCGCTCTATTTCAGCCTTGAAGAAAGCTGTGGGTTTCCCATTGTGCCACTCCCACCTCAAACATATGGCAAGGTGCCTGGGGCCAAGACTTCACTGGGAGCAGGAGTAACTGCCAAACAAGCGCTCCAAGCGCTTACAGAATCTGGGCTCTGCCGAGTCATGTGTAACACACAAACAACCTATTTTTTTTTTATTACAGCCTGTCTTTTTACTATTATTATATACTCTGCCTGCTACATGAAATGGTTTTGAAATCAATGGTGCAGAAGCTCTATTCATTTCAATGGGAATGAGTAAAAGACTGAAAATAGCATGTAGAGCAGTATCTGCTCAAACCACTGAAGGAAGATTACCCCATGAGATGAATCAGTATCCATTATGTTTTCAGGCCAAGTTCTTATTATGCAGTTTCCTGTTATAACTGTAACACAGATTCTCACTGAGTAGATCCAAAGGCTCTTCTTCAACACAAGTAGCTGTTACTTGATATTCACTTTTGCTAGTTATTTGCAAAATAATAATAGTTGGAGCTCCGATGCCTACAGAAGCTCCCAGATCTGATCCCCCACCAATACCTTCCTCCCTTCCTATCAGCAAATACAGCACTTAGTAGAAGCACAGCAGATGCTTTGTCTGTAGAAATTGGATTAGTTAAGGGAACTGACGGTTCGGAGCATTTCCATGTTGACAGAGCTTTTTAGTTTCACGTGAACGACAGGGTCTGTGGAACAGGGCCTGTGCATTTCGGTGGGTCAGAGGTAGAGAGACAACGGAACGAGGACTTTGTGTCTTCTGTTTCCATGCAGTTTGAAAGCATTTTGACTATTTCCAGACCCTGTATCACCCATACAGAGAACTTTTTTTAGGTAGCAAGTTTAAAATGCAAACAATATGCTGTATTATTATTACTATTAGGCAAAAGCCTACTGGAAGGCAGCAAACTTTCCATTAATTTCAATTACAGCTTTCCATTTACTACCAACCATTCTGAAAGTCAGTATGCCATGGTTGACTGCACAGCCAGCAGAGTCTTGTACAGTTGTAGAGGCCAGCAGTTATATGATGTTATACATTAGAATAATTTCATCAAATACACAGAGTCTTTTAGGCGATAGAAAGGTGCAAAGATAGTCTGTGAGGTAGTCTGAGCATCAGAATATGCAACCGAGAAAGCACATGCTCATCTGAAGTGTCACAGCTGATTTTGCAAAGTTCTACAGTAAATGCTGCCGGAATATTGGTATGTTCCAAAACCCAGAAAGGTGCAAGCTTGCCTCAGCCGGCAGTCATCCGACACAATGTCATTCTTTATTGCTTTGGCTTTGGTTTATCTGGAAGGCACAAAGCACTGTATTTCTGAGAATTCTGGTTTGAAATCAAGCAGTATATAAAAAATGACTACAGAACGTTTACCATATTTGGTAGAAATTGAATGCAAATTGCATCACAACGACAATCTGCGTTGAAATTTCAAGCCAACGTGACATATACCAGCTATGATATTATTATTCTACTTCCATTGTCACAAGAGATACCATATAATATAATGCCATATTGACTGACTCCTTGGTACAGCAGCATTTGCCATGGGTGGGACTGTAAAAGAAAAAGGTTGTAAACTTTGTACCGTGGCATTTTCAAACTGACAGAAGTGATGATATAAAAGAACTGCTACAAATATTTCAGCTGTCCAAAGACATTCCAGGCAGTGAAACATTAACATTGGGAGATCATTTATCTGGGTAAAGCTTGACATTAACTTCTTTTGGCTGAAAAACATAAAAACTCTTGAGATGCTTTTCTGCAAAATGAGATCCAGATTTTTCAAAGAGCTCAGCTTTTATCTAGACTTTGAAATAAACTAACCTGATACAAAGCACTCATTGAGGAAAATACAGGCTGATAGCAAAACAAGACAAGGTGCCTATCCCCAAAAGACCTTTTAGTCTACCTTAGAAAAACTTAGGAAACAAGTACAGAAGTAGAGATGGTCCGGCCTTTACGAAAAAATACTTGTATTAACATTGAAACCTTTCCTAGTATTGACTTTTTTCCAACTCTTACTGTTTCTCAGATTCAGGCTGGATTCTGATGCAGTTTTTGATATGCTAGATGAACTGGACTGTGCAGCTGCTAAATACTCTGGGATGAAGATTAGGCTCTGATTGCTGTTTTTCCAACAACCACACAAAAAAAAAATAAAAGCAGTAAAGGTTAGTGAAACTTATCATTTGTCATGAATGAGACTTTTCAATAATTTCTTATTTTCGCCAGCTCTGACTGCGGAACAGCAGGAGAGGCGAGGGTTAAAGTAGAAGTAGCAGTTCTGCCAAGAACAGCAAGCACACCCATGTTTGGGAAAAGTAGGTTAATATTCCGATTATACCCATGTATTTGCCAACTGAACATTATACTGAGCATGAGGGGGTTTAGCTCGTGCGCACAGCAGGTATACTCTAGTTCCAAACCTCACAGGTTACAGGAAATACCCACGTCCCACAACTGCACGTTGTAATGCATCCCTCCCCATCTTTTCCTTACTTCTATAGGTCATCTCTGGATTTCCTATCAAAGAAGCAGATAAAATAAACAGCTAAAGTCTTTGCCTTTAATAATATATTCTGCTGTTCTGTAAGAATGTGTTGGTAGTAGGAGGAAAATAGCTGGGAATGCTCAATTCCTGTGAATGTGGATTTCATCAAGATTTCAGAATTGTTTTCCAGAAGACTTCTTAGCACTCTGTACTGCTCTGTGTGAGAGACATTTCAGGATAGAGCAGAGGTCTGAGAAGACGTAGATGTACTGAAGCAGTTTAGAAGCAAGAGATCAGAACTTTACAATAACTGCAGCACAGCGGTTCCATTAAACATTAAAATTTTTAGCCAGCACTTTCCAAAGCACAGGAGCTGATCAGCTCCTTTTCTCTCCTTAGAGCTGGAAGAGGTCCAAGAAGGAGCAAGTGTATCACTTCCATTCTCTACACTGGGGCATCCTAATGGAAATTTGGAGGGTGGGAAAGAGGAAGGGGCTTATATTAGGAATGGTCACAGGAGAAAAATACGTTGGGGACCTTCAGTGCCTTTCTCTTGAGCGTGGTGATCACATCACCTTTCTGAGCCTAATGATGAACTTGTGGTCAAATCTGCTTTGTTCTCTGTCCCCTGTTCACATAAACAGCCTCCTGCCTGCCCTAGAACTTGGACGGAGGCTGACCCTGAGCTGCCGAGTGCAGCCAAAACACCAAAAGCAGACCCAACATCCCAAACTCACACAACTAAAAAAAGAGGCAGGAAATAAGGTGCATAAAAGTGTTGCTTCAAATGGCCAGTTAAATTTAAAAGGAAAATATTTGAAATACCAATGCAAGCATAGTCTACTCTAGGAAATCAGGGATGTAATTGATTTTTTGATTGCTATCTGATGACAATATTTCATTGAAATGTGAGTTCATGGTACTGAAACTCCCAAGTGAGAAGGATAACCAGAGTTTGTTGTGTACAGTGTGGCGACAGCTGAAGTTTAACCAGTCCTGACTGAGTTAGTTGGGGGTGCTGCTAAATGCAGCTGGCCACCCAACAGGACATGTATGTTTACGCCCTTCAACGACTACTGGTGTGGCTGTCTTGAATGTCTTCTACTCAGAACAGCAGCTTTTTCTGTCAGCAGATCCGAATGTTGCCATGCAATGATGAACAGTTGAAATGATGGCATTTTTCCCAGAAAGTGCAATTATTCAAGGATTTGTCCAACCAAAGGACAAATAAATTATTTCCAAAATCTTTGTGAAAGCCTCACTCTGATCAGAGATCTCAGGATTCTGTTTTTCCGTGGTAAATGACACATTTTAAAATGAGAAGCAAAGTTCTGTTTGTCAAAATCTGAATGAGTGACTGCACTTAAAATGTTTAAAAATGTGAAAATGTGGAGGCAATACAGCTAATGAACCATGCAAAAGCATTTGACGGATCTCAGTTACTCACGGCTGTTTTGAAGAAAAAAAAGAGGTGTTGTCAGGACTCATATACTTGAATAATAGTGGTATTTGTATAGACTTTCCTTTGCATTTCTCAACCTGTTTTATTTTTAAGCCTAATACTATAGAAAAAATATTTTTATTATCAAATTTCTTAGGTTTATATCAAATCAGGTACCACAAAGAAGTCACTGAATGGACATTACTTTATATGACTAATGTGGCCGACTCATCCCATAAACTGTATATTTATGCATTCATACTACCTTATGTGACTTGGAGAATGACCTCCAGAATTGCGAGTGAAACAGCAGAGCTTTTAAGAGATTGTGTCCGTTTTCTATAAAATTTAATACTAACAAAAGTACTTGATCAAAATGTTTCTGAATAAGAATAATGGGGCAAAATTAAGATGGTGCCCAAACAGGGTTAAAGCAAGGGTATGAGAAAACAAGTAGGAGTGTTACTTGACAACATCCATAGATGAAATGGAAAATGAATCCCACTTTTATAAAATTATTTGATACTATAGTTAATGTGTAACACCTGGGATAGGAACAGTACAAGAACACTGTAATGGACAAATGTTGCAGTTCAACAGCTACACAGAACATTTTTGCTATTAGTTCCTCAGGATTTTTGACTGGAACAAAAGTGTTTTTGTTGAACTGCATCATGAACAAGACAGTACTAAACTGCATGAAATGAAAACATTCATTAAAACTTCATGGAAACATTGCAAAAAGCTAGCAAACAGCCATGGAAATGTAGCAGCTGTAGTAAAACTGTGAAGTCCACTAAATGAAGTCCGGAGGCTTGTATTACTGATTCACCCAAAAACTTTGAGTACAGGCATCGCACATGAGGATACTACATGATAGAATTGCCCTCAGAGAGTCTCTGAAGGTATTACAATAGATTTACTGGACCAATACACACGTCACAGTTACACTAATTTAATTTCCCAAGTGAGCTCTAGCAGAGCATTCTTATTTGTATAACACTGACAGCTTGGAGCTCTAAAAGCTTAGGAGTCATGCAGTCGTTTACCCGGGAATCTTAGTTAAAAAGAGTGATTGGAATTTATAGTCAAGACAGCCCTGCACCCAGTTCTGATGCATCCTGAAGGTGTATTGCTTCTGCTGTGGGCTCCGGTTTGGTAGAAAAAGAAAGTGTGCACATGGGCCTATTCTTATTCAGGTCAGTATTTAGAACTACAGAATGATTAAAGTTGGAGAGACCTTCAGAGGTCCAACCCTGTGCTCAGAGCAGGGTGAACTTCAATCCTGTTGCTCAGGACCTTGTCCAGTCAAATTTTGAGTTACCTCCAAGGACGAAGATTCCACAACTTCTCTGGGCATCCTCTTACAGTACATCCCTAACAACGAAATTTTTTTTTCCTAACCAGAATATCTCACGTTTCAACTTGGGCTCATTACCTCTTGCTCTATCATTTTTCTCCCCGAAGAGTCTGGCTGCACCTTCTCTCCACCCTCCCGTCAGGGAGCTGAAGACCTCCTCTTAGTCTTTTCTTCTTCAGGGTGAACAAACCCATTCTCTCAGGCTCTCCTCACAGCACATGTGCTCGAGGCCCCTGACCGCTTTGGTGGCCCTCCCTCCACGATGTCAGCCCCTTTTGTGTGCTGGGGAAGCCTGGAGTTGCTCCGTGTTCAGCAGCTACAGCTGCGCTGGGGCAGGTTTGCCTTGGGCATGTGCATGGTGCCTGGACCTGCTGCGGAACGTGGACAGCATTTGACATTCACTCCGAGCACAGATATGTAAATGTATAAACAGCATAAAAAGCACAGGCCTGCAATTCCCTGGTTACAGCAAACATCACAGCTACTCAGTCCCACAAAAGAGAGGAGAAAGAGGGGAGCAGCTCAGTCCTGTCATAGCTGTTGGCTTCTTCCCTCTTGCCCTGGGAGGGCTGGTGTAACAGGGAGACAGCCAGCTTGGGAATTCAGCGAGCTCAGCTGACTCCACCGCACCAAGCCAGACCCGTGCGTCTTGCACATTCAGCCATTGCTTCAGAATCGCGTCACAACCAAGTTGCTCATAAGCGCCTTTGACATTTGCCTCTCACAGTAATGTAAGTACTCTGACAATCTAAGCTGTGACTTTTTATGCTGCTTTAAATGACAGTAGTATCAGAACTGTGCTCTGAATACATCAATCTACAAAGAGAATGTTACTTCACTAAAATGAAGACTTCAGAAGAGCTTACAGCAATCTAAAAATAGTTATTTATTCTATAGATTTATTCTGTGTAACTTATTATTTATACTCAGTTTAATAAACAGTTTACAAAGGATGACTAATACCAAATAGTTCAGACAGTATGATGTCTCAGAAACTACACATACCTGCATAAAGCTCTACCTGTTAAAAAGCTAAGCAATGAGTATAAACTCACAGACAAAAAATAAAAAAACACCCCCTTTCCTCTGCCTCCAACCAAGTAGCTACATCCGAGCAACTAGTCAGTAACCCGAGAATGGAATACAAAAGTCACAAAGATGGTACACACCGATGAGAGAAGGAAAAGTGTATCACATACTTATCAGATTGCCACACGAGTAACATCTTCATGAGTATATCTCAAGGGAAGCATCTGCATTTTTAAAGTCTTAATCCCTTTTGTACAATACCTACACTGATTTTTTTTTTTTGGTTTCACAAAAAATTGGTAACTTGTGAGCATTTCTATTTCAGAGCTCTAGTCACTTTGAAAAAGACTTTCAATCAGCATTAGTCACTTCCTGAATATATTTTTAGGATCGTAAAAACTAACAGAAAGATGTATCACAATGCAGAAGGCAGGAATGAGAGCCTAACAACTTTCCACAATTAACAATGCAGCCTATAATAGGTACTATGTGACGACGGTGCTCTGTCACTGCTGGGGACACACACAAGCTGAATTCTAAAGGCACTGAATTCTAGACGGTTCTATATCACTGTTGGAAGTCTGGTAGACCTGATGCTTGTTTCGTAATCCCGCAAGCGTTCCTGCAGCAACAGTCTCTCACCAGCCAACACCTCCGTCCAGAAGGGACTGGGTAGCACATGGCGATTCTCAGTAAGGTGAATCCGCTTGCTAAATGTAACTAGCTGTTCAGGTGAAGCTGCAGACATTTTGGTTTCCCTGTCAGGATCATATTCAGACTCAGCATCTTTTTAAAATAAGACATTCTTGAGGGCCATGAGACCATTAAAAAAATGGCAAGGATCAATCAAACTCCTGAGAGTCTCACTCACTTCACTTACAAAGTTAATAGGTTTATTAAAAAGTCTTCCATCTGAACAGTCATCTCTCTGAGGTTTCTAGTAATCACTGAGTCACATCATATTAGAGTTTACAAAGTCCTTAGGAAGGGATTTTAAAACTTTGTTAATCTCCTGGTCCCACCTTTGCCATATTACAGACACGTTTAGGGGCTGGCATCTCCAATAAAATAACGAACTCTGAAACTGCAGCAAGTTACACTTGCTAAATCTCATCCTTTACGTTTTGTAACATGCTGGAACGCAATAATGAAAGATTAAATGCAATTTATCTAACTGCTGTAATAGGCATGCAGTCCATTCTAATCCTTAAGGAATTCAGTGTGGTACACTGACAGGGCTGCTTTCCAGGACACGTGAACGCCAGCCGGAAAGAAAATGAATTCTTGAACTTAGACTCAGATCTGGGACCAAGCTGTTACCAGAGCAGTGCAAACCCAGGAGGCATTACTCCGGGCTTTTCTCCTTCCCATCTCAACTGTTTGTTCCTGTTCTCAGCAAAATGCCTCCAACATATTTAAGTGGTGCGTATAGGGAAGCACATGGATACAAAATGTGCAAAGAATCCCTTCTCCCTCTCCCTGCCCATTACAGGGAACCGATACCAGCAATAAATCTTGGTCCACTGTACGTCTCCTGAACTACTGGGTAAGAATGCATTTTCTTTTTTCCTTTCCTTCCAATTCAAATCTGAGATTCAGACAAGGTACAGCCTTATGTTTGCAAATGAATACTGTGTAAAAGCTCAGCAGCGGAGTTAACAACGAAACACATGAGCTTTTCTGTTCCTAGCCCAATGCCTTATTCTGACACCTAACATTTTTTCTCTCTTTCCTCCATGTAAAATAGACATAGTCATCTTTTAGCTGTGCATGAGTTACAGACATCATCAAATGGAGAAATCAGGCTGCTATTCTCTGAACAGATGCACTTACAAACTCTACAGACCTTTGACAGGGAAAGTGATTTCACTAAGCCACCATTTACTACGCTTCTTGTGCTTATCAACACAATGAAGCTGCCGTTTGCCTCCAGAGCTCTGTCAGTAGCTGCAGCAGACTGTCGAGCTGCAGGGCTGTGGTCGCGGATCTCCAGCCCCTCCTCCTCTTGCTTTGTTACCGTAGCTGTAAATCCTGCTGCACGGAGCTTGGGGAAATGCATTTTGTTGAACTCAAATGGTGGGAAGTTAGTCAAGCACATAATGCTTCCCAGACAGCACAGTGACTATTGCAGCAGTACTGCTGTAGGAAACACAAAGGGATTTCAGGCGAGGAAAGTGAAACAAATACTCTGAAACACTGCTCAAGCCGCAGTAAGTTAGAATGACTGCTGGCAGTAACTGCAGTTGTATGGAAAGTGTGTACAAAGTTTGTTACTGCTTAAAGAACCTTCCATTTTCTTCGCAGAAGTAGAGTGGTTTTGGCTTCCCTGCTACTTGAACAGCCCTTTTTTAATATATGTTTATGATCCTTATTCAGTCAAATAGTGGCAAAAAGAGCAGTGAGGGAAGAGCAGAAGATCAAAGTTTAGACAGGTATGGGGCTGCTTGGCCTCTGCTCCCTTGTGGCTCTGTCTTTTTGCTTGATGCCATCCCATACCTCTCTTATACCAGCTTGTGTCTTCCAAGAATTTCCAGTGATCCCACAGATATTGCCACTAACAACACTTGACAATACTGACCTCAAACTCAGAGCCCCTTCCAGCGACTCTTCAGCTGCCAACGTTATTGCTTCCTTAAGGCTGTGCAACTGTTTTCAGCATTCAAGAAATAAACAAACGTGGGAAGGAACATTGCAGCCTTAAGTACGCTAGTGCCAGATGAGATCTGTTGTTAGTTACATCTGTTTTATTTTTTTCTGTAGTGTTCCTCATTCTATTCTTTAAACATGACACAGACAAATTAGATCTGCACAGTGAACTTTGGGCTCTCAGCTTCCTGCGCTCTTTTGTTCTCCAATTCATCTGCCTCAGAGTTCTGTACCAGCACCCGTCACCATAGAAACTGAGCACGTTTCAGTGACTGCGTTTGGGGTATTATATAAAACTTCAGATATAGTAAGAAAGCTTTACGAAGGGTTTGTAGGTGGTCCTCAAAGACGATCAGCACTTGAAAGTCCGTTCCGCAGTGAGCCCAGTCCTCTGTGCACCGTCACCCGAGGGTTGTCAGGTACTGGGATTTACTCCAGCTCAGCTGGCATGGTGAAGCAAGATCTGCCGTAGCCTGGCCTGCTGGTCACTCAGCAGACTAAGATCAGAGACAAGAGAAGGGGCTAGGAGCCAGCAGCTGGATCGGAACTCAAACTGGGCTGTGTATGGAGAACTGTCTTAAGACAACATCAGGCCCCTGCCTGCTCTTGAAAATACTGTAGCATCAGCATGGAGGGAGCCGAACGTGTCAAAATGAGTAGTGCTATGACTGCCACAAGCATGCTGGCAATCCTAATAAAGGGGGGTTTTGTGAACGCCGGGGAAAGCAGCTGCCCAAGCAGTATTGCCATTGCTCCTGTTGTCACCATTGCTCTCAGTATGAAAAAGGATCTTGGCCACTACGGTCCAGCGCTATCTCCTCTTAGTTATCTTACCTTAGTTAGCAGCAGCTCATTGTTGCTAATCTGGAAGCTATGCAAAGGTCGGGTAGGCTGTGCTGGTGTTCACCCTTGTGTCGACAGCTAGGAGGCAACAGACTTTTATTGTGGTCTCGCTGTTACAGCTTCAGTTTAGCAAGGTGTTTAAGCACGTGCTTGACTAAGCAGATGACTAATACCACCAACTTCAGGCTCTTCAGTGAAGAAAAGCCACGAGAGACCCAGCTATGTGACTTTTACCAAGCTGCCAAAAGTATTTGCTTGGTGAGAATCACAGTGTAACAATAAAACAAATACTAATGTGAATATTAATTGTGCAGTCAGGCCCCAGGTATGCCAAAGAACTGCATGGATGGGGAATTACATCTGCTCTCACAGGACCCCGATGCTGCGCATAGGTGCTGCATTCTTGCAACTTGCCAAAAGCTGTAGGAGTAACACAGCTGTTCATATATTTCAGCTTAACAAAACAGATAATCTCAAGACTATTATTAAAATAATTTGAAGTGGATGTAAAAGCAATCCTTAATTAATGGGAATGATTCAGTGTGTACTTCTGTGGAATATCAGTCTATACTTATTTTTGAACCATAAGAGGAAAAATGTCAGAGTTGAGAAGTAGGTTGCTTAATTCATCTTGTATGGAACATATTACTTAGAACAATAGGAAGATGGAGACAGAAAGATATATTTGTGTGTCACTGTTTTCTGGTCAGGCACACGAAACTCCCCCAGTATGGCACAATAGGTGGAGGAACAGAAAGCTGATGTGCTCCAGATTTTTTTATTAGAAGAAGATGATTCCACATGGGACATTTTAACCTTTTCCGGAAATATTTTGCATTGCACTAACAGCTTTGATATTTTTTAATATCTTCTCTGCATAGCCATTTTTCCTGAGGCCACTGTTGTGTGAGCCAAGAAAATGCTTCATAAGCATTAAGTAAAACCAGAGGAAATTAAAAAAAAAAATTATTATGTTGCTCAGCTACTAATTCCCAACAAGATACACAGAAGTTCTGTTTCACATGAGATGGTACTCATGTCGTTAGCATTTCTTTAATTCTCTGGGCCAGAATCTGCCCTCATCCGAGCTCCCTCTTTTCCACTGCGTAAACAAGAGCAGTCCAGCTCTGGCTGAATGGAAGTATGAAATACTATTCTAAGCGCAGTACAGACAGAGTTAAACAAGGAAGAAAAAGATAGTATTTTAGTGCAGAACCCAAATTATACTAAGGTAAACAAATCCTGTTTGTGACCATTAAACATGCATATGAAATTTGATAGGTGATTAGTCACAGTACACGTACCATATTACAAAATAAAATATCTCAAGTAGTTACACATTTTGATCATTCATATTAGTAGAAGAAGTTAATGTTCCAAGCAGCTGGTTTTAAATATCTGTCTCCAGGGAAGAAGATACTTTAGATATGGGTTGATAAATCATCCCACCACACAATAAAACAACAAGCCCTGGGTGCAGAATGCTGCTAGATCAGTATCTGACACCCATTTTGTACTGGCACGAGGACTTTACAAGATCTAGGGCAATGACAAATGATAGCCAGCGTGTGCATTTAACATGCACTGCACAGCAGAACACGCCACGATGGCTGCCACAGCAAAAGCGGCGTTGGAACAGCCGAGACGAAGGCTGTCCTCTGTGGCGGCAGTGGTACTGAGGGCTGGCGGCTCGCCTAGACCCCCTCAGCAGGGGAGTGGAGCCCACGCCCAGGGCCACGCAGCCCCTGCCCCGCCGTCTGCAGAGGCACCGCGGGCCGCCTGGGGAAAGCCAAGGCAGGGGCTGGCAGGGTGCTGGCACCCCAGTGCAGGGCAGAGGGGACCCCGCTGACCAGCTACCGCTGCCCCGGTTGTAGGGTGGAACGCCTGGAGCGTCGCGCACAGCCCCGGCGACCGCCTGTGCCTCTCCCGGTGCTGGGAAGACGACATTGGTGCCAACAGTCAGAGCTGTGCTCTCTCACCCTCTTTTTTCTCACCCTCTCACCCTCCTCTTGCCCCGTTTTGTGCTTTCCGTGCATCCCTCATCCTCCAGTTCGGAGATGGGATGAGGGCGAGGCCGTTTCACTCTAACATGGACCTTGCACTGAAGCCCAGTGCAGTTGTTGGAGAACACGAAAGTAAATCCCTCCCACCCGTGTCAGTAGGCTTCAGCTGGCTGTTGGGGTGCCAGAGGCCCCCAGAGCCGCCGGCAGGAGTTCGCCCTGCAGCGGGCCACAACAAACTACTGCAACGACCGAGGCAGGTACAACCCGCCGATTTACAGATTGTGGATGTCTAGTGGATAAAAAAAAAAAGAAATCTTTTGACTTATACTGCAAGTTCGACACCATATATTTGATGTAACAATTGAGGCAAAAATATTGGACAATGTAGCGTCACCTTTCCAAATACGATCAACTATGAAGTATTTTTAGCAATGCAGTAACAACAGACGTGGAGGTTTACAAGAGATCTGTATCTCAGTGCTATTGCTATTGTTACCTTAAAAAAACTTTCCTAAAACTATGTGTTTCATCCTGCTGGGTGCCTAACAACCATTTCTTCTCCCTCTTTTTTTTCCTTTATTTGCACTTAGAAGTTAACTGCATTGGCAATATCATTACAGCTAACCAGCAGCTTCTGATCTCTGCTTCAGAGACGCAAGATCTCTTGCGGGGAAATTAATCAGCACGAAGCAGGCATCAGAAGCTATCTGGGTAATCTGCAAAAGATGGACAGCGGCCTTCAGGAGAGGGACTAACTTTTCTGTGTTACAAATGGGTGGTTACGGGGCCTGAAAAAGGAGCAAGAGCAAGTAAAAAGTCGAGGCAGGATAACGACTAGAGCGCAGAGAGCCTCGCCACACAAGATTCAGGTAGAAAATGAGCCCCCTAACTTCTGAAAGAGAGAGGAGTGAAAAGACCGGAGTTGCAAGGCACCGAGACTGGGTGCTGGCAATGCAAACCACCTGTGAGTGAAATGAGGCTGAGGTTCCTGTAGTGACATGGAAAGCCTCCTGCATTTGGCATCGGGAGGCAGAGGGAGGCACAGGGCACAATTCAGCTGCACAGTGCAAAGCAGAATAAAGCGGCTAGAGTCAGTTCATTGATCTAAAGATAAAGCAACAGGTGTGGATAGGAACATTTCGCTTTGTTAGTGTCACAATTCCAATGCATTTACTGACCATGCAACTTAGAGACTGTCTTCATTATCGCCATAACACCATTCTGCTTACACTCATTACTCACTTTGACACAGTGCACTCTAGATGCCCAAAACACAAGGCAATATAAATATCACTTCCGAGCAGTTGAACAGCCTTTTCATTTGTCTGCCTAATGGGAGGGACTGATGGTCCTTTCTTGCTGATGGAGAGAAGGAACAGTAAATCTGGATTGCTGCGCAGCAGTGAATTTGGCACTTGACATTAGAAAGCATGATGTAATAGAGGTATTGATGAGTCCCTCTGGGTTTAGAAATCTTTTAGAACTCCCCCTTTTTTGTGTGTTAACAGCTTAAAAGACAATCTAGTCACTCACACATTTTATCAGCATTTGCTGAGTTTAAGTGCAAGTCCACCTGTGACAGCATTTTGCCTGCCAAGAGTACCTGTGTCATATGATTCACTAGACAGAAGACAAAAGAATAGTTATCAAAGGGCAATGTCAGTGTTCCCTGAGCAATAAAACTCAGTCTCATCAATAACCTGCACCCAGAGCCCCCAAAACTTCCACAGGAAACAAATTAAAAAAATCATTGGCTGCTGCATCAAGACTTGATAGGATTGCCAGAGAGCACTGCAAAGTAGAGAAGCTAAACAAAATCAGACGATGCTCACAACTGCACAAGGATGAACAGAGTTCCCTGGGGTTAGGCTGATTTCCTGCTGTCTTCCTTACCATAGCAGGATTCTCATCACAAAACATAACCTCATTAGATAGAGCTCTGTAAAAGGAAAAAAAATTGATCCCACAAAGGAAAGCAAAATTCTATTTATTTTTAAAAGGGAAAAAGACTCAACCGAGCAAAATAAAACAATGATAGCGTGATAGGCTCAGTCCTGTGGGTATTTTGTATCAGAACTTCTGACACTGTGCAGCACATAAAGCACCCACGGGAACACACGCAGAATTTGCATATACTGGGAAGTGATGAAATAGCATGGGCAAAAGACAGAAAGCAGTGCTGGAAGGCGCAGTTCTTGTGGATGGCTTCTGACTGGACTTTTCCCGAGGCCAAAACCAGGCCCAAATTTAGCATGTCCCCTGTGGTCTCATCGTTCCCTGCGCTGTACGCTGTGGTGATACGTGGCTGGGACAGAAGTGGAGGTTCAGTTTCTGCCACTCAAAGGTAACTGAGTAGCAGGGACAACACGCAACAGAGGGCTGCTGCTCCCCCAGCCCACGGTTCTTCCCGGTGTAAATATGCACTGAATGGCAAGTGCTGGGTTGGGACCTGGCAGGGAAGGAATGACATAAGTGATTTTGTCTTGCCACTCCTGTACCACGCTGTATTAGCTACTACGCTGTTGCCTGTGCTGTTGAGCACAAAAAGATGAGTTGTAACTGATACGTTTGTAATTCCATAAATAATTTTCAGCTCAGAAGCAGAGTTGACCTACCCTCATCCTCACCACTTTCCCCTCTCCCCTGTGTTGCTCTTTAAGAAAAAAATTTTTAAAAATTTTAAAGCTGATAATTTTATGACCCGTTTTCCTGTGTAGACCCACAAACAGTTGCATCTGTACAACTAAGCGGATGGTAAACTGCATCATGGCAGGACAAACGAGAGACTGGGAAAGAGTGGGAACATCTGAAATAGGCTTTGGTTGCAATAAGAGCTGCATGAAAACATACCAGAGATGTGAGCAGAATTTCACTTTGTCTTTTTTTCTTTCTACGGAGATGAGTTCACTTCTGTTAAGAAGTTAAAAGATGAACAGGTGAGAACCTCCAACTATGCCAAAATCCAAGCATTTGAAAAATGAACGAGGTGAAACAGGTAATTACACTCCTTACGCCTTAGCTGTGACAGCATGTTAATCTTAACACACAGCTCACAGTGAATAAACAAGTGCAAAGAACTTAGACATGAATATAGCTAAAGAAAGAAATGCTTAAGAAAACTGCCACATGTATCAATTAAAAATTTGCTCAGAACAGTTTTATCTCGCACCAAGCCCTCCAGAAGCTCAGTTTGGATCTCCGAACAGGTATAGGAGAGAACCTGCTTTCTCAAAAATTGATGTGAAACTGGAACATGCTGTTTCAGAAGTTCTGTGTAGGCTGAACAAACTTTTCACAGTGACACCGAGAACCCGTATTAGAATTATTACGAGTGCTGAAGTTTCTGGTTGCTAAGACGCACTGATCTTTCTCAGGGAGCACACTGATTATCTGACATATCTTTCAGACAAGCAAGAACGCAAAACATAGCCATCTGGATTAATACAGAGGCCATTCAGCGGCGGAGTTTCAGATTTAAGTGGCTATAGCACACTAGGTAAACGTCATCCTCAAATGGGCATCGAAACCAAATCTGAGGAAATATGCCATTTATTTCTGTCTCCTATAAAAATATAAGAGCTTGGTAATTCACATTGATTGCAAGTCTTCTACCACCACTTGTGATAACTATGCTTGGCAACTAACAGCATTTGGGGAGCAGTTTGTGCACATTCTGTATCAACGTTATGAAATCTGTAAAGCAGATGGAGTTGCTCTGCTACCGCAACTGAAACACCCCTGGGGCTCTTATTTGTGAAATACACACCTCGCACAAACACCCTGGTTATCTCTGTCCTCAAGGAAGCCAATGATAGCCTGAGTCCTCAGCAAAAGCCCTTCTCAGCGTTGCACAGCGAGTCGCGTTTCTGTAGCCGAGGCATACGACTGGAAGATGCTCAGAGTCACTGGCCGGGCTATCCAGCATCCTACGGATGAACACTTTTGCTCGATAGATTTGTCAAGGAACATTTTCAATAATAAGATCGTATGAACAAACAGATGAAACACTGTGGTTTTATTGTAAACTTGGGTAGCTGAGCAAATGAGACGAAGGTCCAATGGGTGAGTGTACTGCCACTTTATCTGCCACAGCTGCGTGGCTTCTTAATAGCTCTGCTCTCCACAGCAGAGCTTAAGATCTCCCAGCCAACTTTGCTGCTATATTTAACCAACTAAATATAGAGAATGCTTGACTCAGATTTGTAGAGTGCCAGTGGACTATTTCTCACAAGACATCCGTGCTAGCAAATACAGATTATCCCCTGGAATAATGCCGTGTGATGTGTCGGGGGATGTAACCCCAGAGCTGCCCTTGGGGTTCTCCCCGGCAGGCACCAACATGCCGAGGGGTGTGGAGGCAGGGATGGGGTATTCCACTGCCCATCCTGATACCCCCAGCCACCGTCACCAGGCAGACTCTTATTCTATTCAGTGAAGTTTCCTTAATCTAATTCTAGTAACGACACTTCCAACATTTCTAATTGTATAATTATCCACTAGACTAGTGACAGGGGAGGGTTATTTTTAATTGGATGGTAGCTTTTTTGGGGTTTTTAAAATTCTGATTAATATTTCTCACTATAGTAAATACAGGTTACTGAAGTAGTTGGTTTTCCTTCCTCGCAAAGCCAAGTGTTCTGCCCTCTGACTCCACCTCCTAGAGATCCCTAGTAGATGTTTGTTCTTTTCGGGGGGAGGAACACTAGGCAAGCTGCTCTGCATTACACGTCACCTTTGGGATGCAACAAGATGGACTGCCAGGGAGGTAACTTCTGCTCCTTGCTAATCTTGAGAGAAGAGTTTGTTCCTTTGCCTTGCTGGGGGTGGAAGAGCACAGGAAGGAGCTGCACTATGATTACCCCCTTTGGTACTTATTGCCTAGAAGAAACCCTTATTGTGGTCAGTGATATGCATGGGAAGTACTCTAATGAAAAAGAGTTCGCAGGATTAAATGTTTGCTTTCGGCATCAGGCCCTTGAACTCTGGCCTGCTTCATGTCTGTAGACATGCAGGCAGTGAAACTATTCCATATTCTATGACTGCGTGCATCAGATTAGAATTCTCTTCTGAGGTAATTTTTGTCTTTTAAAAAAGAAAAAATCATCCATAAAAGCACTAAGATTTGTCACAGTTTTGCCTTAATTATAAATTCAGGTTTTCTTTTTTTTTTCCGGAGGAACTTATGATGAAACAAGTATCATATCTGCACTTCTTTTGCTTTTCAGCTGTGGTAGTATCAAACCACACCAAAACACCAGTACATTCTGTAACATGTTGTGGCACCTTGCTGTTCTGTACTTTCCTTTAAAAAGGAGATAAAAAAAGAAAATACTGATGTCTTACCTGAAGCGTATTTTATGTATAAAAAATACCACAATTCAAGAGGACCCCTTTATTAACAAACCCTTAGGGAATGCACGTGGTTAGCAAGTAACCAGATCTTTCACACATTTGCCCCTTGGGAACAGGAGGAGTGTGGAGTCTGTGTTAGCTGGAAAAACACTAAAGATAATGCAGAGAGTGAATGCAACACGGATATGAGACATATTTCTACGTATCTGCATCTGGATCTAACAGTGGATGGGCTCTCTATATTTCTCACATATATTAACCATTGCTGTACACTTTCTTTTACATGAGGAGATTAAAGTAAATCACTGGGACAAGGATCAGCACAATTTACCAACTGCATTGAACTTCACATTTGGTTTTTTTGGTTGTTTTAATGTTTAATATTTTAACATTTTATTTTAACTAAAAAATTTCAGTATTTTAGTATGAGCTTTAGGTCTAATTTGTGACATATCCTGGCTAAATGTGGTTCCAAAAGAAGAACTTTCATTCTGGAGAGTGGAAGGCCGACTGTACCTTTCATGTGATTTCATGTCTGAATGTCACAGAGCAATGGCCATTGTGCATCTGTTTTGTAAAGCATTTGCTTGAGTTAAGCCTGAGACTTGACTCAGCTAAGAACGTGGTATCAGAATGCATAACAAAAATGACAACAAAATACAAGAAACACCCTTAATGGAACATGCGTGATATTTTTTACTTTTCCTAATTCAACTGATAAAAAGAGAGGCAGTCACAAAAAAAAAATCAAAACCAAAAAAACCCAAACCAAACCATACAGCCATTGATTCAAGCATATAAGCATAAAACATTCTGCAAAAAAATCTTTAGCTCTCACAATACTGTTCCTCCTGTCTGTCCATTTGTCCAGTAAAGAAGGGAAACTGCTTTAAAACTAGAAGAACAACTGTCATATTGCAGGCTGTTATATTAATTGTGTTATTTCTTTGAAGGTCCAACTACTTGACAGCATTTGTAAAGTTAAGTTATACACAAAAAGATAACATAAACATAAGAAATAAGCTCTGCTAGAAATTGCAAAACCCAATATCCACTTAGCCAACAAAACACTACTGCGTGAGGACGGGCGGGATATTTACTCTTGGGAGCCCAGAGCTCGAGGGTCTCCGGGACACTGGGAGGGAGTGGTGACAGAGCAGCACTGAAGCTGAAGGGGAGCACAGAGTGCAAACCCGCTGCAGATAAATCCCTCTCCCACAGAATCATCGCCTTATCAAAACTGTGAATCAACCTCTGACTACTGGCACCGCCTAAGCATCTATTTTTTTCAACATTTCTAGTTTCTTCATATTCATCTCAGAAAAACTGATAACATCTCTCTCTACCTGTGAAACAAGGTCATTTTTCTAAAAATGATGCAAAATCCACCAAACTCTTTCCTAACTCCACTCCTGTACCTCAGGGAACTAATGCTGAAGATACGACTCTAGGTACTTTGATAGTAAGATATATCTCTCCAATATACAATATATGTTTCTCAAGAACAGATTTCGAAAGAGCAGCAGGGCTTTCTTCTCCTTCCAACTTGTACTACTATGGTAAATTTTAGGTAGTCACAAAATAGGTGGGGATGGCTCATAGCTTCCTGATCTGGTCAAGTACTTCTTCAGTAAGTGCTTACAAATTATTTAGCAGCAGTTAAAAAAATTCAGACATCTTTGCTTTTTTAGAATAACAGATACCTGACTTCAGCATGCCACTTACAGGCAGGAGTTGAAGCAGAGATGAAACAGGTGAACTCCTGGAGCAGATCACAATGTCCACAGCAGCGGCTGCCAAGCAGGGCGAATGGCACAGGTGGATCATTCCCTGGTGGGAGGGCTGGGGCCGTAACCCACTCGTTAGCCCATTAACATTTCTGAGGCAGCACTTTGTGTCTCCTGTTTTCATCTTCGCAGCTTCACCTACCCCCGTACAGAAGTCATCAATAAATGACTGGGAAGGCTACTAGGTTTGCAAAACTAATTTGCTTTTCTCCTCTTCTGGTAGGAGTAGAAATGATTCCCTGGGAGCAAAGGTCAGTCAGCTGGGGCACTTCTTGCTTTTAAGCAGCAAGTATTTTCACATCCTTCCACCCCAGTACATAAAGCAGCAGCCAGACTTCAGCAATTAAGCTTCATTTCAGAAGTAGTTAGGTGGTTTGGAAGGAAAGAGGTGTTCTGAAGGAGTGCATGTGGACCTGCTTTAGGAACGTACACACAGACTATCAAAGGAGAACGGTTACAATCCTTGTGTTTTTAACATAGGACCTTCATTTTGATGTGTAGTAATGAGAAATTAGACAAATAGATTACAAAGAAAACAAATGTAGAAGAAATCAACAGAAGAACTGAAAGAGGAGGGACACCCTGGCAAGTTTCTAAACTGCCTGTTCCAAAATGGAATGGAACTGATGTGCACCCTTTAAATCTGGTTTGGTTTAAGCGTGTTGCCATCATCCTACCGCTCTGCAGTCTGCGAATAAACACACACACAGAAACCTGCACTTCCTCACTCTCCCTTTTTCTGACAGTCAAGAGGTTTTGGTTTTATTTAAAAAAAGGTGGCATGTCGTCTAGTGCCTGATCTTAATAAATACTTTGTTAGAAAAAAGTGAACTAATTTTGACGCCGAAAAGGTACTTTCCGTTTCAAGAGTCTCATAAATTCTCTGTTCTCTCGTAGTCCATCCTGTCCCCAAAGAACAGTGCATCAGACAGAAGGACAGGGAGAACAGAGAGAGTTGTACTACTGGAGAGAGATGCTCAGTTATCGGGATATGTGGCTGCCTGTCTCTGTTAAGATGCTCACTTTAAGAAATTCTAAGAACTCTCTGATAAAGAGATGATTTACATTTCAATACTTACTGTTGCCAAAAAATATCAAACGCTGACATAAAAGAGCAGGTATAAGGCAAATGGCAGTGTTTCTGAAATGTATCTTTCACATACAATTGGTTTGTATTTATTTATACTTTGAGATGGCTGTCCCGCTTACTTAGATACATGCCAAGCTCCATGAAATGCTTTTCTGCTGTGTGGCAATTTATATGCTGATGTGAAGGTAATCTCAGTTCACCGTGTCCCTTCATACATGCTGCAGATCATCTTGATGATGTTTTTCCCAGCTTGCTACATCATGCACACCTGTACCTATCAACCCACATCGAAGAAGCGTAAGGGCTGTCTATCCCTACTGGGGAAAGGGTGTACAGAAATCTTTCTTTTTCTAGAGAATACAGATTAATGATTTAAATATATACATGTATTTGTAAGTATAAACCACCTTCTTCAATATGTTATTATGTTTGGGCAGCAGTATTTCAAAACTACAAGCAACAGCAGAAAACAGGGTTATCTTACTAAGAACTACATTTTTTATCAGGGCACGATACTGTGTGCAGATGCAGGGCGCTCTTATCTTTGGGGTTACAAGGATTTAGCATTCCACAGAAAGCTTCTCCTTAGACGGACTCTTCTGAGGTTTTACTCTCTTGTTATTATATTCATTATCAATAAAGTCAAATTCTAGAAAGAACGTATATTTTACACAACATATATTAATCGGGGGG
>Ga0065711_1002915_pt1 | contig 35614 bp, 30 predicted proteins | sample Hoacrofraction12_FD_59098 | JGI IMG/M metagenome (GOLD analysis project Ga0065711, IMG submission 59098) | Hoatzin crop microbial communities from Cojedes, Venezuela - Epithelial fraction 12 v2 (version 2) | ecosystem: Host-associated > Birds > Digestive system > Esophagus > Crop | place...
CCCCCCCCAATAGATTTTGCATTAATGTTGTAGGATGAGAACTGGCGTGGAATTGTGCAAATATTTTCACTCACTACCTATGAGAAATAGATTGGCACAGTCCTGTTCTCCAGCGAGGCAGTGAGTGGGAAACAGTTACAAGCATTTTAACCCAGCACCTGTACTGCTGCCAGTCCTGGCCCTGAATTCAAAGGGCAGAGGTGGACGAGTCGGGATGAAAGGATGGCTCCTGGCAAGAATTTATCTAACAGTCAGAAACAGAACGATGGCACCTGCTTGCCATGCAGCTCTGTTTATCATGTGCCAGAGGTGAAGGTGCTTATGCATTGCGTCTCTGCCTTTCCTTGGGCTCTTCGCAGCGGTTCCCTGGCTGTGAATGTGTGCAGATAGCCTTCCCTCTCTCCCCTCCTGCCCCACCTCAAGGGTTTCCCCTTCCCGAAGCTCAGCTCTCGCCAACTCCCCCGAAACCCACCCACCCTCCCTAGTAGGTGCTCCATGTTGAAGGGGCGCAGAACAGAAAGATGCCAGAAGAAGTATGGACAACTAATTGGGTATTAAAGCCGTTGATAAAGCTGGGCAAATGGGAGGCTGTTGGTGGAGTCGGTGCTTACAGCAGGTTTGCTTCCAGCTTGTGCTGTTCCACTGAGAAACATTGCTAGAGCTGAGGGCTGCTCAGGCTGCGCACCTCGACGTAGCCACAGCGCTTCGCCTGCAGTTGCCGTGTAAATTAGCAAAGGATCTGGCCCATCAGTTTTGTCATGGGAACCGGTGGCTACTTCTGAAATGTTCAAATTAGTGTGTAAAGCACTTTCTATCCCGGCTGCCTCGTGCCCTGGTGACATTGTGCATCAATTCAGCCCATCACAGGTGGCAACCCAAGCAGACCTTCTTAGCCACTAAGATAATGCTTTCTGCTGTTTATATGAGATTTCTTCAGCTGGCAATGGCAGACAGGGTAAGTTGTGATACAGGGCAAAAAGATCCAGCTATGTTTTTTAAAGTTTCGCTAAAGCTTTCATAATAGACTTAGTAGTTCATTATTTCCTATCGAATATTTATGAGACAGTGTCTGAGAGCAGGGCTTTAGTGAAATTATGCTTATCAAAAATTACCTAAGTGTCTACCCACAGTACTTCAGAAAGGTAGCTTTACTGAAACTAATCAGCTAAGCTCCTTTTTCAGCTGATGATTTATTAAAGTTGTTACCTACTGTGGTACTTAAAGTAAAAATTGAGTATTGACTTTTTAATTTTAAGCTTTTCTGTAGAATTAAGTTCACTTTGAAGAAATAATAGCTAAAATATTACTTAAGCATAATAGAGTGAAAGACAATTAACAACTTTATTTGCATGTGGACACTGTGAAATCAAAGCTCAAATAAACATTTAAAGCCAAGCACAGAAGTATTGGAAGAATGTTACAGGTTAGAAACACAACGTAGGGTTGAATATGTATTTGCAAGGTTCTCTGCCTTCCCGGAGTGTAGATTTCACAGCTCTGCCGTTGCCCTCTGACAGTGAAACCTAATCTTTCTTTGTTGATCCTTGCCTTGGTCTCTGCAGCGTGAGCAAGATGATGATCTCCTTAAGATAACATAGCCATGAAAACATGAACATTCTGCGGAGCAGCAAGTGCTGCGTCGGGATGCCGAGCCCTTGCTCGGTGCGGGTCTGCCTGTCGGTCCGTTTGGCAGTCAGCTGCAGTCGCTTACACCAATTCACACGGGGTATGGAAATACCACGCAAGGTTTCTGTTTAGCAATGCTTTACATTCCTATCTACATGAAGACTTCTGCAGCAGAGACAAAGTATCATAGTAGTCAGCTCAAGCAGAGTGAAAGGTTTTCAATATGATATCATTTTTGACATTTTTCAGAGAAAATATGACCATCTGCTTTTTATTAAAATTTCTTCATATAGAAAGATGATTAGGCTTTCTCCCTGGAACAAAATTACCTCTGAAGATTCCTATTGTAAGCACTCATCTGCCTAAATTACAACGGCTGCAGTAAGAGACTGAAAACCTCTCTGGGGCATCCTCAGGCAGCTTTGTACCACTCTCTTGGGACAAATTTGTTTGTCCTGATAATTGTTATTGGATTATTGATGCAGTGGTTTTTTTAGCTACCAACGTAACTGTACATTTAGTTCTGATTTTTGCAGTTTAGAGTACAAGTTACGTATTCCTTTGAGCTTACTAAAATTTTGAGGGTAAGAAAATAAAAATACATGTTTTATTGTAGTTGAAGCAGCTCTTTCTTCTCCATTTCTCTAAAGGCAATTTAAAATTTGAAGGGCAAAAGAAGGCTAATTCTCTGAATGCAAAGCATAGCAATGGCAACTCCCATATAAAGACTAGAAGTGGCATACTAAAGAATACCCTGCAGCTACATAAGAAACAGGTTGGCAGTGGAGTGAGGGTTATTGGGAAGTGTGGTCGTGGTAGTAGTACTGGGGCTATAAAAACACGTCATGAAAAGTTGAACAGCAAAAATAATACTGTAGGTAAAGTTTCAGGATTATTTGTGCTAACCTCCAGTTTTTTCCTTTTGAAGAATGATGTAATTCTCAAGTTTTCTTGCTTCTTCCAGTAACAAGATTGGGAGTGATGTGTTCCCTTCAAAGGAAGGGGTTATAGGAAAGAGTTCTGCCATACACAGATGTCGGAGAACATTTCTGCTTGGCAAGGAAAATGAGGGGGAAAAAAGAGTAACAGGGCTATATAAAGCATGCTAGAGAAAATCCGCATACTAGAAATGACATCTGAAAGGTTAACCAAGTAGTTAAAAAAAAAAAAAAAGCAACAACAAACCAAAAACAAATTAAAAAATAAAACTCCCCGAACCCAGCTTCCCCAAAAACCCCAAACCAAAAAACTCCAACAAAAATAACACATTCAAATGAAAAAGCATTTTTTGCATTTTCAGGTGTTTTGATGAACCACTGTATGAACACTAGGTAGATATAGAAAGGATCAGACTAGTTTTCAAACTGAAATATCATAACAGAAATCTAAAATTATGCTTGACCCATGTTTTTTTGTGTTGGTGTTGCGTTGCAGGGTAAAGTTCAGACAAGCATTGCTAGAAAGGCGGTTGCTGAAGAAACAGGAACTGGCCCTCCAAGAAGCCCGTGAAGAGGAGGAAAAAGAGAAACGCCTTGAAGCACTCCGACAGCAGGTCGCTTTATTTCCTGTATACGGTATTTCCATCTGCAGTAATGATACAAACGCATGCTGTTGTATTACATGACAGATCAGAAGAACAATCTATCAAAAGCAAATAAATGAAGAAGTTAAAATGCACTTTTGGTCTGACTTCAGCAGTAATTCTGTCATGTCATAAATCCTACATGCTTTGTAACTCTGACAACAGAACATTATGATGTTAAATTGCACTTCAGAAGCTGTTGATACCTGAAAATAGATAGATACTGTTTTTTCTGGGTTGGATATGATTTCCCTTTTCTCTGATTTTTTTTGTTTTTTTTCATAATCTTAAGTCTGCCTTAAGTTTTAGGCAAGATATATGAGCAATTTAAATTCTTTTTAAATTCTGAAAACTTACAGACCTTGGACAACTTTTCTTCAGAGAGAGATTTAACTCTCTGTGAAACTTTTTCACATTATTTTAAAATGGAATGTTTGTCATAGTAAAGGTAGTGTTATTTTTTTTTCTGCTGCTGCTGACTTTTGAGGGAATAGTTTTACCTTCATTCCAAAGATTAAAATGAAAAATCTGGAGTTCACATTCTTTACACTCTAGGAAAGCAACCAAAGGAAAATAACGGAGGGAGAAAAGATACTCTTCAAACCCTTTTGATTTCAGATAATTTAAACAGCACTAATGCCGTTTGGGCATACCCATGGTTAAAAATACGGTATTTGATGCAGCCTTGACCTCACCTTCAGCATGTGCTCTGGCTTCAGGATTAACCATCCCAGTACAGTGTGCATGCCAGTGAAATTCTTCCTTAGTCCCTCGTGGACTGTTTGTGGCCTTACAAGTGCTTTCATTTCAGCATTTGGGTATACAAAGTCAAAAAAGAAAAATATAACAAAGGTCAAATAGTCCAAGCTGCCTTCTGTGGGAGAGCTGAGCATAACAGGAATAAATAAACCTAAGGGATCATTGTTCTGTTATTTCAGTCCTTTTTTAAACTGTTGAACTCAAGCTTACTTTCAGTCAATAATGCTTTATTTTTAATAATCTGATTCAATTAAATATTTTTCAGTGTTGACAGTGTTATTTTAGGTTGTCAATGCATTTTTAATAATAACTCTATTACGTCTTTTATAAGTTACTGGATGAATTGCATTTTCTTCTGCATCAGGTTTTAGAATCATAGAATAGTTTAGGTTGGAAAAGAACTTTAAGATCATCAAGTCCAACCATTAACCTAGCACTGCCAAGTCCACCACTAAGCCATAGAATCATAGAATGGTTTGGGTTGGAAAGGACCTTAGAGGGGCCCAAAACTGCACACAGTACTCGAGGTGCAGCCTCACCAGTGCCGAGCACAGGGGCACAATCACTGTCTGAGTCCTGCTGGCCACACTATTCCTGATACAAGCCAGGATGCTGTTGGCCTTCTTGGCCACCCGGGCACACTGCTGGCTCATATTCAGCTGCCAGTTGACCAGCACCCTCAGGTCCTTTTCCGCCAGGCAGCTCTCCAGCCACTCCTCCCCAGGTCTGTAGTGTTGCATGGGGTTGTTGTGACCAAAGTGCAGGACCCGGCACTTGGCCCTGTTGTTGAACCTCATACAGCTGGCCTCGGCCCATCAATCCAGCCTGTCCAGATCCCTCTGCAGAGCCTTCCTACCCTCAAGCAGATCGACACTCCCACCCAACTTGGTGTCGTCTGCAAACGTATCGAGGGTGCACTCGATCCCCTTGTCCAGATCATTGATAAATATATGAAACAGAACTGGCCCCAGTACTAAGCCCTGGGGAACACCACTCGTGACCGGCTGCCAGCTGGATTTAACTCCATTCACCACAACTCTCTGGGCTCGGCCATCCCACCAGTTTTTTACCCATTGAACAGTACGGCTGTCCAAGCCATGAGCAGCCAGTTTCTCCAGGAGAATGCTGTGGGAAATGGTGTCAAAGGCTTTGCCACAGTCTAGGTAAGCAACATCCACAGCCCTTCCCTCACCCACTAAATGAGTCACCTTGTCATAGAAGGAGAGCAGGTCAGTCAAGCAGGACCTGCCTTTCAAAATCCATGCTGGCTGGGCCGGATCACCTGGTTGGTTGGTTTTCAAGAGGCTGGTTGAGGGTCAGGATCTGTTGATCTCTTCTGACTGACCCAATTCTCTTACCAAAGTAAAAAATGCTTCTAGAATGCCCTTTGACCAAGGTGGTAGAGCTCCCACTTCATTGCGTTTTTCTAACTGATATTTGTTCTCTGTTTCACACTAATGAAATACTGCTTCATAAAATACGCCCCTTGGTTGTATGCAGGGAGAAAAAAAAAAAGATCTTTACTAAAGTCATCTAGTCTTATATCTTGACAGCCTGTAAATACAAAGATGACATTTTATTAGAGATGGAAAAAAAAATTACCATACACAATTTTAAATGTTTTTTCTGGTTTTAGCCATTCAGATGGTGTCCTGTCCTTGGATTATTCTACTCGTGCATCTTTCTGTATTTTCCAAAGTAGTATTAGCCTATATCTGAACATTTTAACACAAAGAAAATAAGCAATGAAAAAGTTTGACTCTTGCACAGTATAGCGTCTGAGGCAATCTTTGATATTGATCTAGCCACAGGAAATTAAACAGTTCAAACAGACGCACTTAAGAAAAAAAATAGAGGTACGTTGTTTGTGGCATATCACTCAATGTTGTTCCCCATGACTCTGTAAAATTGTGAAATACCAATCTGAACAGCTTCGTTTCCAGCGAAAGATAAATAAGTAGTTTTGGACTTCCAGGAACTGTGGGTATTGCTAAATTACGAGTCTGCTGGTTCCTTTTGGTTACAGCTCATGTCAATCTCTGCTAGAGAGCCGAGGAGGCTATTGCTTCTCTCTTGTGGCATCCCTGCTGCGCCGAGGCCTCCTTCGCGGCCAGCACCACGTACTGCTCTTACGGTGCACAGATTTGGGAAGCGCTGTAGCGTCAGCTTGTTTCCTACCACGGGTATGACGAGGCAGCAGCATAAGCTCTCTCTTCATGGAAATGCTGTCCAACTTTCCAATTGATGTTTTCAAGGGCTGACGACTGGCATTCACAACATGCAGGTTAATTTCGTATTAAGCCTACCCACATAGCAGGCAATTCCCCACTTTACAGTGGTTCTTGGCACGCACAGTGCTGTATCAAGTCCAACCAATTAAATTGTCTTCATTGGGAGGCAGGAAAAAGATCTCCCTGATTATTATTCTCTGTCAAAGTGGTTTTAGTCTGGATTCAAGTTTTAAGCGTTACAACTCTTATATATGGATACAAGGTGGCTTAAGGCAACTTTTGAAATTTTTAAACCATGTAAATGATTGTGTTCTCAAAGCGTGTGTTATTGATAATAACCTTTTCTCGTCCTAGGTGTATGCAGATAGAGTAATTCTTGTGTTCATATCATGTATTTTAGGTTGCCATTGTTGCAAAATTAGATCCAGCTAGAATAGTGGCTGATACTGTGGCATCTAAAGCTCGGATGGGCATTGGAACCAAAGAAGAGTTTGATCTTCAGAAGCCACTGTTCAAGTTGCATACATACAGCGAACAGCAGGTAACTGTCTGTAATCATACTTTGTAGTTTATTGTGTGCACATCTATCTTAATAGTGATATATGATAGTAATATTAATAATATATCTTGTATAGCAATATGAACAGTAGAATATAGAATATAATGTGTGTAAAAATGAAAACATAAGGAGTAATAGGTGGGGTAATCTCTCTGACCCAAGGTAAGTGCTGGAGGAGCACAACAAGAGTGTACCACAAAGGACCATTAGGTCCAGCGTGGGCCTCCTGGGCTCTCCCTGAACAGCATCTCCCATTGCCACCACTGGAGGGAGGATACTGGGCCGAATGGGGCAGTTCCTGTGCTTGCTATGCGTTTTGACTGATCTGTTTGCTATTTTTTCATTTCAAAACTCAGCCCTTTTACATTTTTATGCATTTGTTTAAGAGTGCCTCCTTTTCACCTGCTCCAGTTAGTGTTGTACTAAGTACTGGAAGTGAATTGACTCCGCATAAAAGTACTCCTGATTGTATACAAAAGAGCTGTGTCACCGGTAACTTAATGATGGGGTATGCTTTTTTCTTGGAAGATTATGCACAGCACAAATCTCTTCATAAGGTGAAAATCAGTACCTCGACTATCTTTACACTGCTGCTGGATTGAAGATCAGTTAGCATGTGATGTGCAGGGGCTAAAGGAGAAGAAACCAGTGAGGTGCAAATGAAGCAGGAAACGGCAGTAACTCTACTCCTGTTTTCAGGTCACTCAGATTGCCGAGGACAGTGCTAGCTCGATTTCAAATGGAACTGAGCAACACAAGGGAGGATTTTTTGATTCCCTTACTGTTCCCCATCTGCTCAGTCTATGCATTTGAAATTATTCCTACTCTGGAATTTGAAAATTACATTTACAGAAAGAGAAGTGCTGTCATATAACTCTGTGGCATAAAAGCTTTCTTTTAGCACTGAATAAGCTGAAATTTAATGATGTCTGTAACTAAGCTTGTCCAGCACTTCCCATTTTAAGACATTTTAAAGCTGCTCAGTTTGGTAAAGGAGAGATGTGGTACAAGAGATGTAGTTTTTGCTTGGCTGTTTAAATTTATCCCAATCTGACCGATGTATGAGTGTCTGAAACGCCGTAGCTTTAGCAGTGCTCTGAAGACGTGTATTTAGGATTGATACCTGAATTCTCGGGATATTCTTCCTGCTTCAACTCCGGACGGGTTTTGGTACTGCTCAGACTGCAGTCCGTGACTCCTGCCACGCACGCGAGCGTGCTCCACCCCAGAGCTGCAGGGGCTGTGGGTAACGTTCCCCAGTGCGAGTCTTCCCGGCAGCTCCGGGTGCTGGGGCAGGTGACGCCAGAACTGCAGGCCATGTGGCACTCTCTTGTGCTTGCAGTGCTCCCACACTGTATCCTATGGAAGAAGGATTTGAAAGGGGATTACAAAATTTTGTCAAATAGCCTTCTGACAAATTTTAGAAGTAATTTCCTGGGCATTAATTGTTGTTATGTGAAATGGAAGCGGTACTGCCATAGAGTCACAAGGCAGCTCTGTGAGAAAAATCGTAAATGAGTTGGAAGCACTCACGTTCCACAGAAACAAACAGGAAGGGATTAAAAGTGTTGTGCTGAAAGCAGGGCTGTATTGATGGGGAACAGGAGAAAAGTCAACAACTCTCCAGCGAGTAGGCTGGATTAAAAGTCCCTCGGTTTCTCATTTACCCTTTGAGTTTTGCTGAGGAATGACAACCAGGGCTCTTTGTTAAAATAGTTTGCGATCGTTAATATTAAAAAGAATAATACCAAGATATGTGCAGTGAAGTAAGGCTTACTCACTGTAGAGTTTCTCTGCTTTTGAAGGCTTTATTTTTGTGAGCATAATTTTCTGTCTTTTAAAACTTTTTAAATGCATCCATTCACAGATAACCTGTAAGATACACTGTGTGTATGAGGTAAGTATTGTTTTGTTTCTGTTTCTCATTGCTGTGGTTTATTTTAACAGATTATTTCTGACCCTAGACTTCGTGTTGAGCTAGCTCTTCGAGAAGCTGGACTTCATAAAACACTTTATGCAAAAGAGATTTTACCAAAAATTCCTCCACTGAGGCTTCCAAGAAGAGATATGGAATCTACAGCTTTTAAAATGCAGCGCGCCTCTGCTGTCAGGAGTAGAGAAGCTTCAGGGGTATTGTCTGGCCTATAATGTGAAAACTTTAAATAAATTTGCCTTAGACTGTGTGACAGAACTACTTAGTTATCAGTGTGTGCAGTCATTCAAAATAACAACGTGCCTTTCTCATGCAGTGCTTACACCATTTTGCGCCTGCCTTGGTGAAGGTTTGGTGGAGGTTTGGTGGGTGTAGGCTGTTATTGTATAATTTCTCATGTCCCTTTCTACCGGGAGATGGGAAACCTGGACATGGAAGACTCCTACCGACATTACAGGCCAGTCTGATATATAGCATCTTGAGTAGGAACTCTGTTTTTCAGTAGTCAGCATAAATCAAATGCAGAACAGTCACTTTAGATTATATTATCATACATGAATACATCCCACAACCTTCATTCCAGGTTTCGTGAGAATTTGATTCTTTTAATTATAAAATCTTCGTTATCATGAATGTTTGTGTTACTCCTTGATCATTATAAAAGGAAACTTAGCCTTTGTCTATATTTAGAAACCAATTTGCTGCATCATATTTACTGCAAAGCAGTCATGCAATTTCATATTGCAGATTAGTCTTTCAGTATAAATTATAAATCAGAAATAACATTTCAGCTCTGGGATCTTTATTTTGGAGCTGGAACTACTGAATATGATTCTATTAAATGAAAGGCAAATTGATGTCATTTCACTTTGTAACCGATTATGTTTTCAAGCCTTACATAAGATGTGTGTAAAGTGTATGTAAACAAGTCACAATTAGCAGCTTAACAAAAAATTTCTAAGGACGATGAATATCAGAAAGATCTGAACATCCATAGTTGTGTAACTAGATAATTACAGGGACTTTGTTAATGTAATACTGTAATGCCTTATAGGTGTTGATGGATCACATGCTTGCAATGCTTTGTGACACAGTGATTCCTCGCTGTCGACGTGAGAAGTGGAGGGTCAGGGTGGATGAGAGCGCCGAATGTTGTGCCATCGGAGATGAGCAAAGTTAAATGTCCACACCTTCAACTGCTAGTGGCACTGGCAAAGCCTGGTAGCGTGAGCCCCATCCGGGCAGGTGTCCCAGCACCCGGGGAGGGAGGCTTGCTCTGGCCTGGGCATGCAGGGCTGCCGGCAGCAGCAGGGGCTCGAGGAGGGATGCCAGGGAGGCAGGGGAAGAGCTGGTGCGACAGCTGCCTGGGAGCGAGCAAGGTTTAAGACAAGGAGCAGTGTAACCTGAGTACCGAAGCTGAGTTATTTTAAAGGGGGGAGAAATGCTACAGAGACTGCCCAAAAGCTGTGGGAGCTGTATGTCTTCTGGATTTAGCTTTTGCGTGCTTGTGCTAAAATTACAATTCTGTGTATATCTGTGCACTTTATTTTGGTATCTCGTTTAGGGTAGGTCATTATTTTTAAAACACGCTTGGCCAGCCTCACAGCTCCTTGGAGGTTCCTGCAGGGGAGGCCAGCACTGCTTTTCTTCTCTTTTGGAGACCGGTTTGGCTGCTAGATTGCTTGCCAGAAACGGAAGATCCCAAACTTAAGGCAGCTGATTTTTTTTCTTGCCTTTAGAAGTAGATCTACAAGGTAGTTTCCGTGGTGCAAAATCTTTCCAGATTACAGTTGTCTTGTCATCTTTTATAAATACCAAGACACTTCTGAAACAAAGGAAGTTTAAATGAAGCAGACACTTGTTTTTGAAATAGAGGGCACTGACTTCTAGGCAGTGTCTTGTGATTGTCTTCACGTCTGGTGTTTCTCAGGGAACAGACTGAGTAGAAGCCCGCTTGCAGCAGTGAGTCTGTGCCACCTCACTGCAGCCACAAACTGGGGCTCGTTACTGATACGGTGAGGCCAGAACGAGGATGCTTAGAGGGATTTCCATGTGACAGTGGAGCGCGGAAAATGTGCAGGTCAGTGAAAATGGCTCCAGGTAAGTTACTCAGGACAGCCTCTTGTGAGGAGAGCTGGTGCAGACCACCTCGGCCGCTCTCCCTGGCCTGGCCAAGTGCCTTCCTTCCGTGCTCCTGCGGGAAGGAGGCGGATGTTTCACCTTACTTCATCATCCTCACCTCAGCACGGTTCACGAGAGAGGATCAAAACCCTTCAGGCAATGGAGATGCATACAAGGACATTTATTTTCATGGTAAATGCTTTCTACACTTTTTTAAAAAATGAAATTTTGCAAGTTATTGTTGTACAAAGATGTATGAAATGACTTGCACATAAAAACAGTAAGTTAGAAAATATTAATGGGAAATGGACTTCTCAACCAGCTTCTCTTGCAGCCCTCCTTTGTTGTTTTTGACTCGATGAGGGTAATAGTTTGAAATTCAGCTATCCTTTATGCCAGTGTGTGAAGTGTATGCAGTTAGACTAACAGTCTAGGTTTTTAAAGCTTGAGAGAAACTTCTTTGTGAAAATTAAGTTGTTCAGTTTCAAGATACACTGCTTATCTGTGAAGTCTGGTAGTCAGAAAAGTGGCTTCGGTGTTAAATAGCGCCTGAAGGTCAAGCACGCAGCTGGGGCGAGAGCAGCTGGTGTGGTATCCAGCTGTTCGAAACACTTGACATTTGTGCCAACTTATGTGGACGTGAGCTTATACGCACACTCAGGTGTGTATATACAGAAAAAGAAAAATGTGAATGATTGCGAAGCCAGTTCTGACCCCTCTGACCGCTGGGAATGGAGAGGGCTTTGCAGTGACAGTCAATATTTTGAGAAGGAGCTCACCAAGGACATGCGTTCTGCGCACGACTGACTCGCCTGAAACCCTTAAGGAGTGTCAGACTTACAATGTGCAGCAGAAAAAGCATTTAACAACATAGTCATTAAGCTAAATAAAAGCAAAATAAGAAAAACAAGAGTCTCTTCACTGGAGAATGTTCTAGAAAACAGAGAGCTTGCCATCTCCTGCAAAGCTAATGACCAGGACTGTGTTTCTGTAAGCCACGGCAGAGCAGACCTCACCTATCAAATGAGGCAAAATGCTGAAGTATCACATTTGTTTTCCTGGAGTGGTTTAAAATTATTTTCACAAAGGACTGAAGGGACATTGCTATTAGTGTAGAAGTTTCTTCAGTGGACTTTGGACTTAGCAGCACTGAGTTTGAGTGGTAGGTTGGGTTGAATGTGAAGTGACTGGCGTGGTTTTGTTTCTAGTCTGGGAGGACACTGGCTCCTGTCCTGGGCTTCCTCCCCTGTCAGATTAATATGTGAGCCTAAAAACTAGGAACCAATCTCCTTTTCGTGGAAAAAGTGGACTTTACATTTTCATGGCAGCAAATGGAATGTGTCCCAGATCAGAGTGCTGGTATGCTGTGGGGGGCTGTTGAAAGTGGGGTCTCGGTGCCGGGGGAGCAACCAGCCGGACCCGCTCTGCCGCCAGCCCTGCACCCCAGGCTCTGCGGACGGGAGACGTCGTGACAGCACAGCGGGGTGCCGACAGCGACGCCGAGGGAAACCGCATGTCGTGGGGGCAAATCCAGCCAGGCGTGTTTCCGGGACCCGAGGGGCTCTGAGGCTGCTGAGGAAGCAGACTTGAGGATGCTGGCTGGAGAACAAGCACCTCGGGGATGGCCCTTGGCATCTCTGTAAGTGTCGTCTCCAGACTCTACATTAGAGATCTGTGCTCTTAATATCATGGGTATTTGAAGATCCTCTCCCATTGTTTTTGATATCTTAAAATTTTGTTTACCAGAACTCTTAAATTCTCTAAGTTACTGTTCCAAATGTGTCAAAATTCGTTTGGAAGCAAGCTTATTAGTGAACGTTAAGAACTGGAAGTGATTTCAGTGGGAAATTCCTCAGGCTGTAGGTGATCCTAAGTGGGAAAAAAGCCTCCGCTCAACCCAGGCGCAGTTTAGTCTCTTACAGCTTGTGGAGACACTTCGAGATGATTTTCTGGATCGTTGCAGGGGCAGGTCGTCACAGATCCTCTGAGGTCGGTGGTGTACGTCAGCTGTGAAGGTCTACCAGGTTAAATCCAAAAAAATGCCAAGTTACCGTGGAAGAGGCTAGCAAGCTGTGCAAGATGGGAAAATCGGGGAGAGGAAGACCCCCTTAATTTAGGTTTAGTTTTTCTCAAGGGGCTGCCATGGATGGCAGGCAGCTGGAGCTGCTTGTGAGCAAGGTTCCCAGCTTGGGTGGCACTGGCGCCGGCCGGGGAGCCGGGTCCCTGGGGCACCGGCACCGGTGCTGGTGCTCCCGCCGCAGCCCCGGGGCGTCGCCGCAGGCAGGACACGGTGCCGTGCCCGGTGTGTCCAGGCACCGGCACCCATCCCAACCCTCTCCTCCAGCTCTGCTCGTGGCTTCGGCTGTCCCGCAGCCGCACCCGGGCACGCAGAGCGGGCCTGCGCTCGGGGTTACTCCTCCCGCACGGTGTGGAGCAAAGCGTGTGCCTGTGGCTGTGTGAACCAGGGGACAGCTTTGTTTTATTGCTGTTCCTACTGGTAATCCTCTCAAATGGCTTTTTGTTTAAATAAAAAATGGCCTTGGGCAATACACAGATGGTCGTGTTTGCAAGCAGATCCAGAGGTTTATAAATAGTCCTCAGATTATTAATTCTTCATTTATTATATTTCATCTACTCTGCAATCAGCATTTAATTTTGCAAAGGAAACAATTCCAGAGTAACCAAAGTTTGTTTACATAAATGTCACACACTTCCCGACATTTCTGCAGTGCTTGGTAGTTCCGAAGATACAATCTCGTTGCAGGAGACAGCTCGGCGTAGCCCATCTGCTGGGCTGGCTGCAGGCTGTGGTCGAGGGGCGGCCTCCTTTGCTGCCGGAGGGTCTGTGGCTGCGCGCGGCTCCCACGTAACGGCCGGACCCGCCGGCAGCCGCCTGGTCCCGGGAGCAGCCATGGCTGGGTGGTTCTTCACGCCTGACCCACCGCCGGCGACAGCCGCGCGGGCCTTGCAGGTGATACTGCAAAATTGGGCGGTCAGATGCGTGATAGACCTGTTAGCAGAGGAGGCCTCACCCGGCACGGTGCCAAAATGGGTGTTGGGTGTTCTGCAGGTGCACCCTGCCCGGACCCCTGAGCCAGCCCTGATGGACCGCCTGGGTCAGCTCTGAAGCCCTCCTCGGCCGTGGCAGCGTGAGTAGTTCTGCCTATGTCAGAACATAAAGACTTGGCGTTAGGTCTGGGGGGAGGAAGGACGGTCGAAGACGGTTTTGCCTTCGTGGAAGTCGTAGGCGCACATGGTGTGGCCGATGAGCGTGGGGCAGTCAGGAGTCTCCGTGCTGCCGGCGAGTAGTTGCTCCACCAGGTCCCTGTCGAGCTCGGTGCTCTGCACCGTCGTGACGTCCAGCACCGCTGCTCGAGCCGTGACTCGGAGTCGTCACCGCCCTGCCCGCGGTCGCAGCAGACCCGGCCTCAGCCCTGCTGGGAACAGGGCCTGGGGCTAAGCCGGAGCTCACAACGCTTGTGAGCTGCTGCAGAGCTTCAGCGTGGCGGGAGCGTCTCTGTGGACAGGCGTGTGTGTCTGTGGGGTTGCTCTTTTTGGTGAGTAGAACAGAAGTGAGAGAGTAATTGCAATTCATGCAGTGGCACAGATGTGCAGGTAAAACGTACGGATTCGGCACACGGTGAGTGACTGCAGGAGCGTTCTGAGCGACAGCGCTTTAACTGCTTCTGGCTTGCAGAGATGGTGCCCTGCCACCGGCCTGTGCAGGTGCAGGCAACGCTGCCGCCCAGCCAGGCTCCCGCCAGCACGGAGGGTCACAGGCTCTGGGGCAGCTGGGAGGGTCTCGGAGCGCAGCGTGACTTCCCCTCAAGCGTTGTCTGTGTGAAGAGCGATACCCAGTTGCTGTGGATTTAAAGCCTTTGTTCCTGATGAAAGTGTGCACGCTGCTAAGCTGGTCGTGCTAGAAGTTTGCTGGGTTTTAACCCAAAACAAAATATCATGTTGTTTGATGTTTGGGGACCTGACAAAATGCTAAAGCTCATAACTGCATGACCTATTGCTGAGGATTTTGTTTTAACAGCTTTTTTGCTCTGAAGAAAGACCATAGATAGCTTACCTAAGCCTCCAGAAGCACTGATGCGTCTCGGCATTTTGCACGGTGCAGCAATTTGGTGAGTCTGTGAAGCACGAAGGAAAGGGAAGGGATGCCCATCCCGTGCTGCTGGGAAAATAGAAAATAAAAATGTCGTTCCCCGTAATGCTGCAGCAGGTGGCAGGTACGTGACTGCAGTGAGCTCAGGGTTACGCTGAGGCCTCTTTCCACTAATGAGTCCAACAGCGATTTTCTGAGGGAGGAGACACATCTCAGGGTCTTGGTAGCCTGTCCAGGGAGAGCGTCTAACCCTCTTCTCCTCCCCTTGACGCTTCTAAGGCTGCTCTTATCGACAGAGCCGGCGTTCATCCCCGGGGACCCGTATGTGAGGCGCGCAGATGCCGTTTCTCCTTTGCAGACAGCCTCTCCACAGACATGTCCCAGCAGCAGCGTGCTCCAGACCTTCCCCTGCATTGCCTGTCCTGTGCCACACGCCGACTTCTGTGCTTTGTCGCGTCCCGCTCAAACTCCTGGAGCGCTGGATTTCAGTGTGGACCACCGCAGCCTCCGCCTCACCGGCCCTCCAGCCCGTCCCTGCCCCACACGGAGGGCGAGGTGTGGGCTTGTGCCCCATGGTGGGGTCAGTGCCGGGGTCAGGCATTTGCTGCCCGTGGCCTCGTGCCTCGCAGGCCGCCTGTCCTGCTTCCCAGCCAGCATCACCCGCCCCGGCGTCCCTCCGGCTCGCGGGCCTCAGGCGGTCGCGGCTGCCCCTGCGTTCTGCCCGCTGTTCCCTCACATGAGCGTCTCCGCTGCCGGCTCCGTTGCTCGACCGCTGGCCTTTTCTCGGCTTCACCTTTGGAAACAAAAGGTGTTTGGTGCTGTGGGGTTTGTTTCTTCCCCACAAAGAATGCCTCACGATTTTTGTTTCTGCTGTTGTGCTCCAAAACCGGAGGGGAGCGTATGTAACGAAGCACAGCTCATTTCAGACGCGCCGTCAGTTTGCCTTTGCTTCGTCTTTTCATTCGGCTGTGAGACGGATGGTCTGTTGGGCTTGTATCGTGTTTTAAATATGAAAACATTTTGCATGTTGTTATTCTGGAACATCAGCCTGACTTATTTGCCAGTGCCTAAGAAATTTATTCTCATTGTAAATATTCAAAGCAGGAGACTGCATTCCTGCCTCCGGTATGTTTGAGTGCATTTCTGTTTCTAAGCAACTTGCAGAAAGGCGATGTTGGCCGCTGCTCCGCGGCGAGCGTTCTGGGGGGGCTCTCTGCATGCTCTGCCCTGCCTGCCCTCGCAGGGACGAGCCCGCGGGTCCGTGGCTTCCGCGTGGCCACAAGCTCAGCGCTGGCTCTTCTTCCAGCTGTGTCACAACTGCCGCCAGGCTGCGGAACTGCAAAACCTGTGGGGCTTTTCCCCTCGGATCCTGTCAGGTTGAATCCCTCGAGCTTCTCCCTTGCTCAGGTTTGGTTTGGATTTGTCAGAGGGACCAAAGGTGAGCGCTGCCGTGTAAGTGATGCTGTCTCCCGTGAGTTGGGTGTAAGACTGATCTCGTGCCTGAAGAAATGACGGCAGGAGCGAGCTTTGGGGCATGAGCACTCCCCAGCACAGCCTGTATTTGTTTTTTCCTTTGTGCAGTGTCAAACGTACTGCTGCTCTTAAAGAATAATTAATAACAAAGCAAGGTTTTTACTATAGAGCTCACGTCAATGTAATACTCCCAGCACTATTTCAGAGTTCATGCATGGTGAGAAGTGGTCTTCGCCTCTCAGATCGCCAGGCTGCTGAGCTGAGCAAAATACACGCACGCTCATTTTGAATACGATGCTTTTTGAACGGAACGTGTGGGGTGCCAAGAAGCATCACTCAGACAGAAGCAGCTTTACCATGGCTGAAAGGTCGCACTGGCGGTAATGGCTGAAAACTGGAAAAGGGGAAAAAAATCTGCCCGTGGGTGTTGCGGGAGGGCGAGGCTGTGCCGGCCAGGCGCCCACCCTCCCTGCCGCCGGCAGCAGCGGGCCCCGGGCAGGGCTGCTCGGGGTGCCCGGACGGAACCCGCGTGCGGTGTGGTGCGGCGCAGTCCCTACACTGCATGCACTGGGCAGATGCCCTCGTGCTGCTTGCTGGCTGCCGCCAACGCAGACGAGCCGGCTGTGAAATAGGAACGTGTTGGTACGTTTTAGCTAAAATAGGTGTCAAGATTCAGCCCTAACGCGGCCGTGGTGGCTGCGCCGGACACGTCTCCCCAGCTAGCACAGCGGGATGCCGCTCCCTCGCACACAGCGAAGGGACGTCAGAGCAGCGGAGGGTCTTGAGAACAGGAGGTAGCACGAAAGCCAAGCTGTCACTCCTTCAGGGCTGTGACTGTGCTGGGTCCGGGCAGCTGTACAGCTGCACATACTTGGGTATCCTCCCAGGCCAAGAAAATCTAAAATAATTTAGCAAATTAAGGCTGCGAGTATTCCTACTGACAGCAAAGCAAAACCAGATGTTAGAGCAGCCTCTCGTTTAATTTATTCTATCAACAGTGCTGACTGCAATTAGTGAGCCCTGCTGCTGACACAGAGGCCATGAAGTCAGGGAGGAGAAAGGACAAATTTTGCATATTAAAGGAAAAAAATGCTCCCTGAAGGTGGGGGTGGGGGCAGCATGCGGCGCAGGGGAGCGGGGGCCTGCACTGGCAGGGCTGAGCCAGCTGCTCGAGCCTGCAGCCACCGGGCACTGCGGCTCTTCCCCGCGCCGCTGGGGAACTGCTCCCTTTTGAAACGGAAGAGGGATGAGGTCCTGACAGGCTGGCTTTGACAGCAGGTCTCAGCCAAAAATACATCTTCTTTCCCTTGTCTCCAGTAGACGGTGATCAGATGCTCTGGACAAATGTTTCCTCCATCTGTCCTCCAACGCGGGGCCCAATATAAAGTCAGGTTTTATAGAACTACAGGATTTTAAAAGGATAATTTTCTATTGGGATTTCTGCCCAAAACAAGCAAGGGCAGATGACCTTCCTGCCCGGGCTCCTCCAGGTCACCGGGTCCCTTTGCCGAGCAGCCGGACCCTGTCCCTGGCGGGAGCACCCACAGCGGTGGGCCCCGGAGCGGGATGGCAGAGCTGTAGGACGAGGGGCTGGGAGCTGCTCCTGGCTGTTGCACCTGCGATTCACCCTCTGTCCCCAACCACTGCCAGCAGGTTGAGCGTCTTTGTTCCCAAGCCCAGGTGACACAGAGTGTCCTCCTCCATCGAGTCCCAGTGCAGAATTTTAATGTGGACAAGCCCACGGCTGTGGGGAGACACGAGGGCAAACGGGGCACGGGGCAGTCCAGGACGCCCTGCAAGGGCACAGTGTTGGGGATGGGCCAGCTCTGGGTGGTGTCCAGGGTGGCTGTGCTTCTGTCGGAACTCTGCTGTCACACAGGCTGTCCTCCTCTTCACACCCATCGCGATCAGCAACCTCTTCGACATCTTTTTTATTATGTCTGCGTGTTTGGCAAAAAATGTTTCTCGGTATTTGTCATCGATTTTGTCAATGGCAACCTTAGCTCTTTCTTTCATATAATTCTGCCAGAAATACCTAGCAGGTAATGTACTGTTCTGTTTTGTATGTGGCAGCTTATTAAGCCCTTAGCAAATCGGGATTTTGTATTTACATTGTCTCAAATCGCTGCTTAGCGCTGCAAGTACAAATTAAATTCCGATTCTGCAGACAGCAGGAGGCCAGTTTGCCTTCCCTTTCCACCTGCTTTAATGGATGGAAAGCAACTCAGTAACAATGCAGGCCAGTTTTATAAATAAGGCTTAAACAAAACCCAGAGAACGTTTTTCTTGTCTTATTAAAACAAAGTCAAACCCTCCCCTGTTGCTCACCCAATATCACCTGTTGTTTCAGCCCTAATGGCCCTGCCAGTCAGCTGAGAGCGACCCTGCAGAGAAGGTGAGGAAAACACCCCGCTGTTCCTTCAGCTGCTGGGTTTGGAGCTCAGAAGGGGCTTAAGGGGCTCTGCGGGGGTTACACACCCGCGCTGGCTCTGTGCGGCTCCCAAGGTCAACAGCGGCTGCTCCCCCGTGTCCTGGTTTAACCCGCAGCCGGCAACTGAGCCCCGGACAGCCGCTCACTCACCCCTCCCCGTCCCTGTCCCCGCAGCGGCGTGGGGAGGGGAAGGGGAAATGGGGAAACTCGTGGGCTGAGGTGAAGACAGCTTCATAAGGCAACAAAGGAAATAGTAACAATGATACTACTCATGATAATAATGAATGTGCACAACAAACTATATACAATTTCCTCACCACCCGATGCCCGATTCGCAGCCAGTCCCTGAGCAGCCATCACGCAAGCCGGAAATTGCGGATTTTGTCCAAAACTCCCCAAAAAAGACCGAACTCCTGGAAAAGTTCAAACTGCCGTACATGAGAGGGTTCCAGCTCATGGAAATGAGAAGAGATGATTCCTGCGCCCCAGCCAACCCCATTCACAACCTGTGCGTGCTGTCCATGGTATGAAATATTTCTGTTGCCTGGTGTGGCGAGCAGTCTGCCCATGCTCCCTCCCAGCACAGCTGCCTGTCAGCTGAATGTGGGAAATCTGGAAAAGTCCTTGATTTCACAGCAACCACTGAACACATCAGTGTTACTGACCTTCTTCTCAAACTAAATCCAAAATACAGCAGCTGCTGGGAGGAGCATTAACCCCACCCCAGCTGGAACCGGGGCCGCCCATGACACCTGAAGGCCTGGTGTCAGCTGCAGGTGCGACAGCAGCGCCCGGTGCCCATCCTCGCACGCAATGCCCCGGTGCTGACGATGCTCTGCGGGGCACGCAGCCTGTGGCGGGACGCCAGGCATGCCTCGGGGTGCTGGGGGGTCCAGGGAGTGGGCGGCAGTGCCATGACAGCCACCGCAGCCCCTGCCCGTGGCTCGGTCCGAAGGGCAGCGTGAGGCAGCACTGCACGGGGCGGGTGCCCCCTCCTCGCGGTGGGACCTGCTGGATGCCCAGCGGGGCTGTGGGCGCCGGGTCTGTACCTCGCTGCTGCTCGGGTTCCTCTCATCACAACGAGCCGCCGTTCGAGACAGATCTGCACACGCGCCCTCTGCTTCGGGAGCAGGAGAAGAGGAGATGCTGGTCCTGCTGCCTGTCCCAGTGCAATGCGAGCCGTTGCCCTGGAACTGTTTTAGGCAGCGGCTGGAGGGGCAGAATCTGGCATTCGCGATCGGCCTCTGGGAATGGTAGATGAAAGCTCCGGTTAATCAGGTAAGTGCTAGGTAATTAATTACCATGGTGAACTGAACTAATAAACGTTTCTGATTTCACTGCAGATTTTGTCAACTGATGCTTTTGATCTGCTGCCATCTCGGATCCCTTCTCTGTGATTTATGCGATCGCTGTCACAGGTCCCCAGCTGTTATGGCAAACGCTCGTCCTAGCAGCCAACTGCCAAGAAGCACCAAGAGTCTGGAGAAGCAGCCAGCGTGCTCCTGACAGCCTCGGGGCAACCTTAATTGCTGACAGGTTTTTATTATTTTCTCTTTTTAGCTTTGACAACTTCTGTGATTGGAGTGCGCCAGGCAGGGCCTGGCTGGCTGTGAACTTTGCAGACTGAACTGTTCAGATCCGGGGTGGGGGCCGGGCATCCTCTGGATGCTGGTGGGCTCCCCATGCCCCTTGTGCCCCCAGTTTGGTCGCTGGTCCCTGGCCATCCTGCCTTCAGCTGGTCACCGGCTGTGCCCGCATCCCTGGGGTCCTGGGCTGAGTGCCAGGCTCGCAGCAGCAGGCAGCCGGCCGTCCAGACTTTGCTCAAAACCAGGACAAAATCCCGATGCGGGCTGGGCAGGCAGGTCTTGTGCTTCCCAGGCTGTGAGGTGTTGCGTGAGGCCAGGGGATGAGGCTGCCAGGCTCACCCCCCTGCTCCTGCCCACCATGGCATCCCCACTTCTTGTGGACTGATACGTGACAATGGCTTCGGCTTCTTTCAAAGGGGTTTGCAAGTCTCCCTCCTTCCAGATGCCTTCACCCTTCATGCGTGGCGGTTTTCTGCTTTGCTGTTTAGCCAGTTAACGAGCACTAAAATTAAATGAAAAGGAAATGAAAGCACAACTGCCATCCATTCAAACCTGCAGCCCTAGTTAAAGACATGCTGCGTGCGGCCCACTTGCAGCCCAGCATCCAGGCAGTGACGAGGTCCTGTTTCTCTAACGGGGCAGCGAGGGTAACTGCCGTAACTGAGGCAGCCTTTCGCTGGGCAAATACATGTCCAAACCCTTAACATTGCAAAACATTATAGAAAAGCAAATAAGGGTTGCAAACCAGCAGTACAGGAAAGTGTGAGCTGGGCATCTTGCCCAAGACAGGGTCAGGATGGGTCTGAGGAGGGCTGGGAGCAGAGCCCTGACGGATATTTTAGATGTGTTGGAGTCGTACCAAAGTCAAGTGGGAATGATTTCTCTGCTACGATGAAGTTCTCCCTTCCCTGGGTGCTGTTAAGATGTGCCTGCCAAAGATGACTGATTGCTGATGCTCCACAGCGCTGCTGAGGAACAGAGATCTGGAGTCTCTTTCTCCTTTTAGAGCACACCAGGCTGCGCCGTGGGGTGCACAGAAAAAAGTCTCCTTGGGGCCTGGATCTGCCTGCATCTCTCAGTGCAATTGCTGTGGTTTTCAGCAAAAATTCAATGTCTCAGGCCACTGAAGTTAACGCAGTGATCACCAGGCAGATCTTCACAGTTTTGTCCAATTAGCATTACTTGATTTAGAGAGCACGACAGGAAGGTTTGCCACTCGCAAGTGGCGGCTGTAGAGGTGAGATCACGGTTTAGGCTTCCCATGGGCTCGCCCGCTTCCCTGGGCACACGCTGCTCGGTGGAGAGGACCGCAGTGCCGCTGCTCGGGAGCAATGCCTGTAGCCTGCCCGGCTGCCCCACGGAAGGGCCTTCCCGGGCTCTGCTCCCGCGTCCCCGCTGTCGGCACCAGGGCCGGGGCGGTGGCCCAGCCGTCGGTGAGGGGCTGGCTCGGCGCGCGGGGCCCGCGTCGGTGGTGATGCCGAAGGAGAAGGCACAGCTCGTGCGTGGAGCCCAGCAGAGTCCGTGGGATGGGTGGGCACACGCGTGACCCGCTTGCAGCAGGAGCGCAGCCGGAGGGAAGGAGCATCCCCGGGCACTGCCCTGACCCTGCGCGGCCCCGGTCAGGGGCTGCTGGCCTGGTCTGTCCGACGCAGTGCTCCCCGCCTCCCCCCGCGCCTGCTGTGCCCCCGATTGCTAGGCACGCCTGCAAGGTCTGCACCTGCGCGGCTGTAAGCCCCCTTGCAATAAAATGATTTTCCGGAGCACACAGGCAGCTTCTCAAGTTAAATATTTACTTATGAACTAACAATAATATTCCAGCGCACCCCACGGCCGTTCGTGACGTCCTCGCGTGGCGGTCGGCGAAGCCCCGTCCCCGCATGCCGCAGCCCCCTGCCCCGCTGCGCTCTGTTCCGGGCAGGGACCCCTGCACCCTGCATCTGGCAAAGGGGCAGAATTTGGAGAGCGGCCCTGCTGAGCGAGCAGAGGCAGAAATCCCCCGCAGCCACAGGTCTGCCTGCAAAGGTAGGCGGAGAACTCATGCGCAAGCCACATTGCTGGTGGCGGTTGTCCCTGTGGTGTCCAAGGTAAAAGGAATAAGCGTGTCTGTGTTAAGCAAACAGGGTTGCACCAGGGGAGACAGGCGACTTGTGCTTTTGGCTTCCCAGAACCGATGGTGAAGGGCAGGGATGGCTGCGGCTGCGCTGGTTTTGGTGCCTGTGTCCACGCAGGTCAGCTCGCTGCCTGGCCTCGCAAAAAGGCCCTCACGTTTGCCTTCCTCCTCTGTGATCGTTTTCCCGTGGTTGTTCTCCTGTAGGATGGCTTTAGACAGGATGGTGTCTGGGGCTGTTCAGTCTGGAGCAGAGGAGGCTGAGGGGAGACCTTCTCGCTCTCTGCAGCTCCCTGACAGCAGGGTGCAGTGAGGGGGGGTTGGTCTCTGCTCCCAGGTAACCAGCAACAGGACGAGAGGCAATGGCCTCAAGTTGCATCAGGAGATGTTCAAATTGGATATTGGGAAAAATTTCTTCCTGGAAAGGGTTGTCAGGCACTGGAACAGGCTGCCCAGGGCAGAGGGTGAGTCCCTGTCCCTGGAGATGTTTAAAAGACGCGTGGTTGTAGCACTTGGGGACATGGTTTCTATGATTCTGCATCCCAAACTGAAGCACAGCTCTGCTTCTCTTGCTGACTGTAGGGCAACTCGTGTGTTGCAGGCACGGTTTGCCCTCCCGCCTGACATGGTAGAGGCTGCAGGACTAGAATAGAACAGAACAGAGATGATTTTCAGTTGAAAGAGACCCACGAAGATCACCTAGTCCAACTGCCTGGTTGTTTTCTTCTCTCACGAGGCAGGCTGCTGAAGTGAGGATGGTGAGAAGCAGAGACCATTGCTCCTAGCGAGTGTTTGTTTGTGACTGATTCAGAGCTAAACTCAGACTTTCCGAGTGCCAGGCAGTGGAGCTGCGAGCATACGTGCTAAAGGATGACAAATAAAGCAGGATGCAGTATATGGCAGAGTAACATATGGCAATCGAGACAGGCTCTCAGCAAGAGAAGAGCTGGGGAGAGCCGGTGCTCCTGCACCCATCCAACACCGCTCGTCATGTTAAATGCTATTTTAACACAGACAGCCGCATGTCAGTCCTTGCAGGGCAGAACGCCGTTCCACCTGCTGCGTCCTGCCGAGCTGCTGCAGTCTCTGCTGCGAACAAGCCTGAGCAGCTCCTTCTCAGCCAGCTCATTTCTGACTTCTCTCCCTCGGCTCCTCGGCTGCGACGCCGCGCTGCCTGACGCTGCCCGTAGACGAGGTGTCCCAACAGCCGGGAGCGCAGCCCTGGTTTCTACGAGCACGGGCGAAGGCAGGTGGCCCCGCGGCCGCGGGCCTCGGCGCTGGGTGGGAGCGGACAGATGGTGCTCGTGGCAGGAGCTGGCTCTCCCACCTCCGCCGCAGCGGCGCGTGCAAGCCCGTGCTCACACCAGCGCGGTCGTGTCAGCTGTTAGATTCGCAGCTCTGGCTCGTTAGCAGAGAGCTTGTGAGAATTCTCCATCTGAGAGGTGTCTGGTGTATTCCTCTAGTAATGATTTCTGGCAATCAGCATAAAGGAGCAGAAGAAGCACCAGGGAGGGTTTTAACCTGACAGGAACAAGGCTCGATGCCAACAGCACAGAGCTTTCCCCCTCCTCTTCCCCGGCCCCTTCCCTTCCCTGTGTTGCAGGTCCGGAATTGCCAACAAGGTGGGCAAAATGTAGGTTTTTATCAACTGTTTGCTCTGGTTCTGTGTTTTGCCTTGTTTATTATTGGTATAAATCTGTTCCTGGCTTCGGGAGAAGTCAGTGAATGCTCTCTGAAGAAACCAGGCACCACAAATCCTCAGGGCACACAAGTAACTGCAGCTTGTCAGGACATGTTTTCCCCTGAGGTGAAACACTGTCATAAACCCATTTATTTCAGGCAGAAATCAGCTGCCTCACGCCTGTCGCTGTTGAGGGAGCCGCTGATCTGCCCGTCCCTCTGTGTGCTGTGCCAGGGGGGCTGAGCACTGCTGCTTTCATTGCAGGAATGTTTCTTGGCATTGTGGACAAGGCCGAGTCGCCTTTTCCCCCCCGTACCCACGCTGTAGCCCTGAGCGCAGCTGCCCGCGGGGCCGAGCAGCGAGCCTGGCTGCTCTGCGGGCACCCTCCTGCCCAAACCCTGCCTGAGGGGCCGTGCCCACCCCTGGGCACGGGCACGCTGCCCACCGGGCTGACCCGCAGCGGGGGGCGGCAGCCACGAAAAGCGCTGTGGACCAGTCGATACTGGCTGGCTTTGGGGTTCTCCTGCACGCACAGAGGTACCGGTGGTTGGCAGCTGGTTAGATCCTGCTGTTTCACGTCAGTCGCATTGGCATCAGCGCATGAACCAGCAGTCTTTGAGCTGGGCAGGCGAGCGGCAGGCAGCTCTCCCGGCACGACTGGCATCGGGGCCCACCGGCATGACGGCACAAGCCGAGCTGGAAACGCTGGCTGGAAACCCCAACTGGGCACAGCTGGCAGGGGGCTGGAGCTCGCCTTGAGGCACCCGCTGCTCGCCCAAGCAAGCTCCCAAATCAAGAGCCCCCTTGGCTCAGAGGAAAGTCTCTTTGCGGGTGTATGTGTGCTTAATGCCTGCATCAGTGGGCCTTCCAGTAACTTTATTCACCGGTTTGTTATGTTCTTTTGGAGTTCCAGCCTGTCAGAAGCTGGCTGTAAGCTTCCCAGGCTGGGGACGGCAGTGCTCCTTGTTGCTGGCCCCGCTGTGCCGCAGACGTAAGCCGGAGGTTTACGGAGCAGCGGAGAGGCAGAGGGGCAGAGGGTCTCGTGTCCCCTCCCGGGCACCAGTCCTGCTCTCGAAGCCACGGGCGGGAGTGTGGTGTCACACAATCTGGGTGACCAGCCTGCATCGCCTGGTCCCGGCTGGCTGCTGTGCGGAGCGGCTGGGGCTCAGCCTCCAGAGTTATGGGGCTGCAGGGTTAAGCGCAGCTGTGGCGACGGCTGGTGGTGACGGGACTTAAAGGCCCGGGCACGGCGCTGCCAGGAGTGGATGAGCAGCACAGGATGGGGGAATCCCTCTGGCAGGGAGACCCTTCCCAGGAGCCTGTCCTGTTGGCAGCCCCAGGAGAGAAGAGGTTTGAATCTCCATCCCCCAGGACGGCACGGGGAGGCTGCTGCAGTGATTTCACTGCTGGGGCCACGGCCACGTGCCGCCGCTCGGCACCGGGGATGAGCTGGTCACCAGAGGACCTGTGTGCTGGAGCATCTTGCTGCCTCAGGCAGATGTTGGCCCCACGGCAGTTTCTGGAGGACGCTGAGCCATTCGGTGGCCAGGCTGGAAGGGACCCGAGGAGATAGCCTGGGCCAGTCCCCGTCCGCATCGGGGCTATCGTGTGAGGTCAGACCTCACTCACCTGCAGTCTTGGACAAATTAAACTGTGTATGTATATTTGTATATTCAAGTATTTCAGCAATTCAACTCAATGCCATCGCTCCAGCTGCTCTGCAGATGTGTGCGTTAGTTAAACATGCAGAAGCCACCACAGAAACTCCTCAGTACCTCCACGGGCTGCCATGTGCCAGAAAAAAGACTGTTTTAGCCGCAGAAAGAGCACTCTCCTATGAGTTTCTTCATGCTATATTCAAATCCATTTGCAGCACAAGAGTTCTGTTTCCTGCAACTGAGAAACACAAAAATTCACTTTACGGCAGCAGCAGTAGCATTTGGTAAGGACTGGTGTGATTTTTCTGAAGATTTTGAAATGGGACACTTAGCGGTAGCTACACTTCATGAGACAGGAATTCAGAGAAGTTACTTCTCAGACCCAGAGCCAGCCCTCATGTACGCGGGTTTAGATCTGCACCAGTTCAGCTGAAATACATGCAATTCCCACGCAGTAACACCCTGCCAGTGCTCGTGAGATCTGAAATGAACCTTTCGCAGCTTTGTGTGCTGAAATGGTGAATCAAAAGTAACGCCGTGCCTGAGGCGTCGGGGTGCGAGCAAGGGAGAGCACAGAGCAGCCGCGTGGCACTCGCCCTCCGCCCAAGCCTGCGCCCGCGCTCCCGTCTGCAGCCCCTGCAAGCCCAGGAGCCGACCCCGGGTCCGCAGAGGAGTTGTGAAAGAACCGAACCCATCGGAGTCGGTGCCCTGAGATAGAACACATCCCTCTAGCAGCCCAGCAGAAGCCCAGGTTCTCTGCACGCAGCAGACGTCGCCGCCGGAGTTAATGGTTCACCTCTGAAGCAGCGGGTGCCGGGACATCTTCGGAGCTGGGGTGTTTAGGGTGCTCCATGGGAGCCCAGGAGCTGGTGAAGCCGCGCGGGGCGAGGTGCGGCGAGCGCGTGCAGGCGGCAGCCAGCAGCGCCCACGTCGCGAGGGGAGACGGGGCTCCGCAGCACCCTGTTGGCTTCTTCTCAGCGAAGACAGCCCACTGGATGGATTGCCACGTCAGCAACATACCCAGACAAAACCCTATCCATTAACGTCACCCCAAGCTGCCATCCTCGGAGCTTTGTGTCTAGATTGCCACGCAGGGATTTCATTACTTTGAAATATTTTTCCTTTTACATTAGAAAAGGCCAGTTTTAAAGGTTGAAATTGGAGCACAGTGCTTTGATACACTCTGAAGTCTACCCCTACCCCAACCCAACTCTGATTTTAGGAGAAACACTGAAACTTAACTTCCGCTCGCTGGGACGCTCTGGGTGCCGGGCAGCCTGTCCCAGAGCTGCGGCACCCGGGCGCTGGCTCCGCTGCTGTCAGCCTCATCCATCCCGCCGGCTCCTCGCTGCTCGGTGCCAGCATTGAGCACGGAAAAATTTACTGCTGTTCCTGATTATTAGTGCTCAGGAAAAAAATGTTCACTAATGAGTGAATTAATGACAAATTACGCATCTTATTTGCTAGGAGTTAGTTTTCAGAGAACGTTTTCAGCTGCCTTTTAGCTGCTTCCGAGAGAGGCTGGAAGGGAAGGAGACAGGTGCCACCTTGTGTGGAAATGTTTCTTCATGCTGCAGGCACAGACAGAGAATTTCTTCCTTCTTTTTGTTTTGGTCGCATCTTTGATAAACTCTTCAGTTCTCCCTGAAACGCAGCCAGCTCTTTATTAGATCGTCCCAGCTGCTCAGACACGCACGGCAGTGCAGAGCCACTGTCCCGGAGGCGGTGATGGAGGCAGCAGTTTGCACTGTCCAGCGCTGTGCCTCGTTTCTCCGCTCGTGGGTCTGTCCCTTGCCTCCCACAGCACCTGCACCACGCCGGGGATGTGCCAGTGGGGCATGAGGTGCCCGGGGAGCTGCTGCTGCTCCCAGGACCAGCGGCCTGAGGGCAGGGTGCAGGCAGGTGGGCCGCTGGCGACAGATCCCTCGCTGGGCTGCCGTGCCATGAAGTCAGTGCTGGTTTTGCCCACAGAAGGCCCTTCGGTGGCCCTCGCCCGCAGGAGCACAGCGCCGGTGCCCGCGTGCCGGGGAGGCTGCAGGCAGCACCCGGCGCGGGAGCGTCGCACCACGGGGTCCAACCCAGGTCCGCCAGCCCAGCGCTGTGCGATGGAAGGGGGCCCGACAGCAGCACGCCGGGGGTGCCAGGCTGGGGGCCGGGGGCCAGGGTGTGCGACACGGGGGCAGGCGGTGCGCAGGAGATGCCCAGCTCGCCAAGGGACATCACTCTGGGCACTGAGGGCACCCTGAGGGCCACCCGTGGTTACTCAGTGCTCGTCACCCCAGAGCAGGTGGGTGCTGTCCCGGCAGCCCAGCAAAATCACAGCTCGCGCTGGCTTCCCGCCACGTTTCCAGTGCCCAAATCTGCGTGCCGGGCCTGAAAAGCCAGGGAACAGAATGCCTGGCACAGCTCTGCCGGCTCCTTTCTCATCTCAGGTAATGAGATAAAGTCAATTTAATCCAGTATGTCAGGGTGGACAGCCTACCAGTCGGTCCATAGGAGAGCCTGATTCCAGCACTCACAACTCAGGACAATTCGTATACGAGCTGTTAAGTCCTCTAATTCCCAAATAGCCAGCTACGCAGGGTTATAATGTGGCAAGAGTTATGCATGTAGTATATTTTCTGTGTAGCTGTTCTTTGTTTTCATATACCTCTCACTTTGCTAAATTATGAAAGCACTTCCTTTATTTGGGCAGCCGTTGCAATTCTGTCATTTAGCTGAGTCTCAGGTTATCACCAAATCTATAAATTGATTTATTCATCATCCAAGATGAGAAGGACGTCACTCAGGCTGTAGCCTCGTCCATGGCAGTCACAAGAAGGTCTGAAGAAATCTGGGACTTTCCCATGTGCGTTATTTAAAATATAGCGGTATCTCACAGCACACACTGCCCTTAACTGCGTGAGGCTGTCTGCCCTCTGATATATTGCCGGGCTATTTCTGTTGCCTCCAATATTAACAGACGTTCCCCCTCTTTCCCTTCCAGCTGCTCAGAAGCATCACAGCGAGCAGACTCCGGTTCCTTGTCCTGAGTCAGACGGTGAATTACGTGTCTCCCCTTCACCAGCGACTTAATCAGCTGTTGGAGAGGAAAATAAAAACGGCGCCTGGCTGTATGAGAATTGATTTATGAGAGCTATCTTCATGCTGAGGCTGCCACCCCTTTTAGCCCCTGCTGCAGAGGAGCTGCTAAGGACCTCTCCTTTGCTGCCCTGATCTCACGCCCTGTACTTCAGAGGCATTTGAGTCGCCGTCTCTGTTTGGCAGATGTTGTAAAAGGGTGGGCCAAGAGCTCATGTCCCACACCTCCTCTTACTCCTAGGTCTACATTTGGCGACTGCAGTCCACTTCTCTTTCCTGTGCCTACTCTTCAAATAGAAGAGCGTGCATCAAGAGCTGCTCCAAAATACTCGGCGTGGGTTTCGGCTCTGTGCTAGAGCCTGGCCACAGCCTCCAAGGCTGCAGAAAGCAGTCCCGGAGTGGGTCTGTCGGGGTGGCGCAGGTGAGGAGACCTTTGAGGGATTCCTTAGCCCACCATGAGGTGGGAAGCCCTGAAAAAGTCGAGCGGGAGAAGAGGACGCCGGTGCCCAAGACAGCTGCTGCCTGGGTGCTTTGCTCCTGCAGAGGCGAGCGCTCCCTCGATCCGACCCGGGGTTTCGGACCCAAGGAGACAGATCTGGGGTCCGGCTCAAAAATCTGCAGGCTTAGAAATGAGTTCTTTGCTCTGTTGTCTGAATGAGCCTTGGGGGATTACACCTCCAAGCTCCTTGCTGGGATCATATCATACTACTAATGATAATAATGACTATGCAAAACAAACTATATACCTTTTTCTCACTGTCTGATGACCCACTGGCAGCCAAGCAGAGATCACGGAATCTGGAAATGGCGGATTTTGCAAATTTTGTAAAACTCCTGGAAAAAAATGAACTCCTGGAAAAGTTTAAACACCTGGACAAGAGAGGATTCAAACCCCTAGAAAAGCAAAAAAAGAGAAAGGATTTCTGCGCCCCAGCCAACCCCATTCTCAACCTGCGCGTGCCGTCCATGGTATGAAATATTTCTGTTGCCTGGTGTGGCGAGCAGTCTGCCCATGCTCCCTCCCAGCCCCAGCACAGCTGCTCGTCAGCTGAATGTGGGAAACCTGGAAAAGTCCTTGATTTCACAGCAACCACTGAACACATCAGCGTTACCAACCTTCTTCTCGAACTAAATCCAAAACGCTGCAGCTACTGGGAAGAAAATTAACTCTATCCCAGCCAAAACCAGGACCCCATTTCTGCTCTCCATCCCCCTGGGGGAAGGAGAGGGATGGGCGAGCGGCTGTCTGGGGCTCAGCTGCCGGGTTAAACCACGATACATAATAAAGCATGAAACAGGAGCAGGAAGAAGAGACTCTTTGGTAGCATCTGACGTCTCTTTAGGCTTTTTCAAATGCCAGGAACATCTTTATCTGTGGGACTGGGGCATCGCCGTCTGCCTGCTGCGGTCGGGGGACTGTTCCTCCCGCCGTGGGCTGCTCCCTGGCTGGTGGGCTGTTCCGAGTGTGCTGGAGCCTGCAGCGGGGCTCGGCAGTCGGACATCAGCAACGAGCGGTATGAGCCCTGGGCTGGGGTGTTTTGCTGCTATAAACGTCAGCAGCGAGAGATCGTGTTACATTCTGATGCCGGTGACAGAAGCAGAGGCCAAAAACGGAGAACGTGCACCCTTTTTGGGGGTGTTTTGGTAAAAACGCAACCTGGCACGGGATCGGCCTGGAAAGCAGTGAGGGCTAATGACAAGTTCTGTGTTAAAAAATGGAACGACCATGAGTTGTGCTGCTGATGCTCAGATGCAAGAACACAGTTTGCTTAATTTAATAGTACCGTGTAATTTGTGTAAAACTGAATTATTAGCAATTATATGTCATTGTTAATGACTTGGAGCTGGGTCCTCCTCTCTGTGCTTGTACTGAATGGCACCCGGCCCCCGGTGCCACCGGTGTCTGTGGGACGTACGACGTGAAGGTGCGCGAGCCACATAACGACTGGAACAAGGAGAAATGACGAAGGTGCTCGGGGTCAGGCCCCTTCAGCGCAGCGGGGACAGCACACACGTCCTGCGCCCCATCCTCACACTAATTAAATCTCCTCCAAGGCAGTAATGGGAGTCTTGCGCGCACGCACTGGAACTGTTGGGACAGGCCTGGCCGGCTGTCTGCAGCAGCCCGAGCGCGGCTCCTTTGTGACTCACGCGCCTGACTCACAGACGCCTGACGAAATACGTGTGCTCTCAGTCAAATTTATCACAGCTAAATATTAAAACCAGCTCTTTAATTTCAAACCCGAGTACTTCCCGGGGTTTTCTCAGCAGCTGCACTCGGAATGATGCTGTGCCGTACACTTGGGAAGGGGCGGTGATGTAACCGTCGCTACATTACAACTGAAAGATTTGCTTATTTGCATGTGTATATATATGTGTGTGGGGGGGTGGTTTCATAAATTTCCCCAAGGCAAAAGAAAATAATTAATGACAAGCAGCAGCTTGGAAGGTCATCTGGATTATTATTTCTGTACCGCAGCTCACCTCCGACACATAAGCAAAGTCTTTATGTACTGATTTTAATAATGCTAAAAGAGCTTAAAACATCAGCAATGCTCCAAGTAATTATTAGGCAGACTTTTTCAAGTACGGCCTCATTTCATGTACTTTAATAAAAATACCTTTTACTGTGTATTTTAGCAGGAATAATAGTGCTGGGTTTTGGTTTTGTTTTTTTTGCTGAGCAGGCCTCATTGTTCGGCTCCGTCCTGACCCCGAGCCACCCCACCACGCTTTGGCTGGCAGCGGTGCCCATCCAGGCAGCCTGGACCTGGGCACATCCCCCAGCCCTGCCCGCTCCTCTCCTGCCCGCGGGGTCGCGCGGAGCTGCGTCGGCACAGGAAAAGTCCCACAAACTTTCCTGAAGTAGATCTGCTTCCAGAGTGCCGACTCGTCTGGCTAATTGCTGCGCGTGCCAAGCCGGGGCCGTGCTCGTGGGAATGGCAGATCTCCAGTCCGATTGAAAAGACGTAGGAGTCCGAAGGGAGATGGTTTTACTAAACGAGGTGACTGGTCTGGGGTCCAGCAACTCCTTAGTCTTCCAGAAATTTCCCCTATGTCATCTTTGAACTGCATGAGCTGTTTCTGCACTCACAAAGCATTGCGAAGCGGTCTTACTTGAAATCTCAGCTGCTCCAGAGAGAGGCGGAACTTATGAAGTACAAAGGAGTTCAGGTTACCATGGCAATAACTTCAAAACAGAGAGGCCCGATTTTGCCACACTTGCTGTCTTGTTGGGAAAGTTTTCCATGCGGCAGGATGACAGGGTGAACCTGCTCTGCGGCAAAAGGTGCGCTCCGCTTGCAGTTGTTTTCTGGGGCCCACGTACTTCTAAAGAGCATGCTATTTGCTTTAACATCAATGGCTTTATTCCAGTGTCCATGCGCGGCAATTTATGCGCATAGTACTCCTTTCACATGACGTGCCGTTATTGCACCTTGATTAACACAAACATTTTCCGGGAAAAAGCTACAAACTGTAAGCTGGCATGGAAGGAGTAGCTGCAAGAGGTACTCCGCCGTGAACTGGAAGACCCCAAATTGAATCACGCTCCGCTCCTTGTACAGCTGTGCAAAGTCAGCCATGTATGGATACACGCGTTCATTCCACAGCACCTTTCCCTGGGGGACTGTAAGGCACTGGCGCAGCTAGGTGTTTGCTGCCCTCCCGGTGCCATCTCGGCGGCTGAGGCGCAGAGGGACGGCCCTGGGATCCTCCCCAGAGCACCGGGCAGCGGCACAGCCCGCGGTCCTGCTTCTGAGACACCACGGCCAGCCGTGACACGGAACACCTTGTCCTGGTATTCATCTTAGACTTCAGGCCTGGTTTTCTCCCCAGATAAGGTTATTATAGGTAAAATTCTACGTACAGCTGGAATGTCCTATCAACACGTATGATACTGATAGAAAAGACAATTTAAAAACACCCGTGCCCTTTGGGAAGTGAATTTATTTGTAAGGATGCTTATGATGACGAGTAAGGAGGGGTATTCAAAAGGACAGAAAAATAGTCGTGTTTGCATGTTACACTGAGATAACTTTACTAACCTAATTCCTCCCTCATCTTCACCATTCGTTAAAAATCAGCCACATGTAAACTGTGTGTGATCCAGTCACACTGGGCTGTGGCCAGGAGCTGCTGAGCCCTAATTCCACTGTCTAGCACTGGTTCCTTCTGTGGCTTTGAAGGAGCACTTAGCAACAGCTGTCCCTTAGCAAGCGATGCGTGGGTTACTTCGAAAACGACAGTTTCCAAAGCTCATGTTGTTCTACCAAAAGTGGAGCAGAAACTTTTTCATGCAAAGTGTTTCTAACCCATGCAGTTTCTCATGTCGCCTGGAAATCCTGCAGCCTGCCATTAGTTAGAGACGGCTTTTAACCTGCCAGTGTCACCCTTTGTTATGAGCTCTAGTAACCATGTGGGCTACTATTTTCGAAAGTGCTTTCAGCTGCAAATAAGCAGCTAGATTTTCAGAAATGTTGGCTGTCAGCACCACCTGTGGAGCCTCAAGAGAAGCTTGGCATTTCTGGGAATGTAGCTGTTTACTTAGATTCAGTAAAGTCGTATTTAGACACCCAACCTTTAGTCTTCTCCTTTGGAAAATGGTCCCCATTAGAGCTGTATTTTCTCCTGAGGGACACCTACACATGAGCTACTTGAATGTCACATTCAGTTATCTGGCAGTACACTGTGGAAAATTGCTGGCCTTGTACTGTTGAGCCAAATGTAGACCTATCTGTATTTTTACAAGAATTGGTGTTCTTTTCTCTGTTTACAACATTTCTGTTACTCATAGTGAGTCAAATCCTGGCCCCACTCGGAGAGTGGCGCGTGAATGGGCAGTATGCAGAGAGGAGCTTCTGAGGGAGCACTTCCCAAAGCCCTGTGTACCTGCCCCTTCCCGAGGGAACCCGCAGTCGCTGCCCACCCCGACCCCGCCGCTGTGACTGCTACGCGTATTGTCCCCGCCTGACTCACCCTACGGCTCCAGGTCTTCTGTTTTCACTCCTCTTCGTCCCTCGCCGCCTGTCTCATAGATGCTAATGTCACTGAGAGTGCCGCACGTATTGAGAAAAAGAACTGAGTACGTCCTCCGTCACACAGGAGATGACGCTCCTGGGCAGCCCCGTCTTGATGGCAGAGGGACACGCAACAGCTGACAGAGCCCGAGGTCTTGGGAACAAAGTTGGTGCTTGAGACGGGGCTGGACAGACGCGTCCCGACGGAACGGCTTCACGCGGCCCGAGCTGCCGGTGCCGCGGGCTCGCCGTCCTCGCCCAGCGCCCTGCCGTCGCAGCGCTGCCCTGGGGAAGCGCGCAGGGCCGCGGGGAAGCCCTGTCTCAGGGGACTGATGCCAGGAGGGTCCACGGACCGTCAGGTCGGTGTCACCTGGGGTTTTGATGCCGTCGGTCTGCTCGGAATTGTTTGGGCTTGTTTAAAATGTAGGTGTTCACCATCACCGGGCAGTTTAAATGCTCACTGACAGCGACTGCGTGCAACGGTTCTGTTAGGGCACGGAGGCTGGGGAGGTGACTTGCGGACAAGATGAGACTCCACAATCCTCCGGTTGTAAAGTAGGTATGTTTTATTCAGCGCTGGGCGCACGGGGGTTAGCACCGCCAAAGACGTGCGCGCCAATATCGCCAAGCCATCTATAACTTATACAGTTCTATTTTGCATATTCATAGACACCTATACATACGCATAACCTTTCCCGCTTTGTATTAAAATTAGTTCCAAGAAGTTATTTCCATAAACTCCTCTCGACTGCGCTTGCGTGGTGCCTCCTTGTGGTGGTCGTCGGGGGTCGTGGGGATGAAGATAGGTGACTCCTCTTCGTCACCGCTAGTAACCTTTTAACTTCACGCAGGCTCAGTTACTTCTTGGCCTTTACCCAAACTACAGAGCTGGCTACGGCTGGCTTTATGTGTAGACTTCTTATTCTGTAACTCTTCTTTCCGGCCTTATCACTCAAACAGATACAAAATTCGCGGAGCTAAGTAATTTGCCAAACTAAGGAATTTGCCGAGCTGAGCTAGACTAGCATTAAGCATTGTCTAAGCTTATTTCTTTCTTTATTTCCCTGCATCAGAGCGGTCTGGAGAACAAGGCTGATGGGGAGCGGCTGAGGGAGCTGGGGCTGCTCAGTCTGGAGCAGAGGCGGCTGAGGGGGGACCTCATCGCTCTCTGCAGCTCCCTGACAGGAGGGTGTGGTGAGGGGGGTTGGTCTCTTCTCCAAGGTAACCAGCGACAGGACCAGAGGCGATGGCCTCAAGTTGCATCCGGGGAGGTTAAGATTGGGTATTGGGGGAAATTTCTTCACTGGAAGAGTTCTGAAGCACTGGACCAGGCTGCCCAGGGCAGTGGTGGAGTCCCCATCACTGGAGGGGTTCAAAACACGTGTGGATGTGGCACTTGGGGACATGGTTTAGCAGGCATGGGGGTGTTGGGTGGACGGTTGGACTTAAGGATCTCAGAAGTCTTTTCCCGCCTTCACGTTCTGTGGAAACCTGCCCCATTACCCCCTTCTCTTCCCCAGGCTGAGCAGCCCCAGCTCTCCCACCCTTGCCTCCCAGCCCTCGGATCACTGCTACAGTCTCCTCCGCTCCCGCCGCTCTGAGGGCTCCCGGCGGGCGGAAGTGACGCGCCGGCCCGGGAGTGACGCCAGCGCGGCCG
>Ga0065711_1029583_pt1 | contig 35614 bp, 27 predicted proteins | sample Hoacrofraction12_FD_59098 | JGI IMG/M metagenome (GOLD analysis project Ga0065711, IMG submission 59098) | Hoatzin crop microbial communities from Cojedes, Venezuela - Epithelial fraction 12 v2 (version 2) | ecosystem: Host-associated > Birds > Digestive system > Esophagus > Crop | place...
CGTAATGCACCCCAGGATCCCATTGGCCTTCTTGGCAGCCAGGGCACACTGCTGGCTCATGGTTAACCTGTCGTCCACTAGGATACCCAGGTCCCTCTCCGCAGAGCTGCTCTCCAGCAGGTCCGCCCCAAGCCTGACCTGATGCATGGGGTTGTTCCTCCCCAGGTGCAGGACCCTGCACTTGCCCTTGTTGAACCTCATCAGGTTCCTCTCTGCCCAACTTTCCAGCCTGTCGAGGTCACGCTGAATGGCAGCACAGCCTTCTGGTGTATCTACCACACCTCCCAGTTTGGTGTCATCAGCATACTTGGTGAGGGTACATTCTAACTCTTCATCCAGGTCGTTGATGAAGAAGTTAAACAAGACTGGGCCCAGTACTGACCCCTGGGGGACACCACTAGTTACCGGCCTCCAACTAGACTTAGCGAGGCTGATGACAACCCTCTTGAGTTCTGCCATTCAGCCAGTTCTCAATCCACCTCAATCACCTCTTTTCATCTTATGGATGAAGTTCCTGGGGAATTACCAAAGTTTACGCAGTTCAACACACTTTGAAGTTTTGAGCTAAGCAATACACAAACTACTTTCATAGAATCATAGAACAGTTTGGGTTGGAAGGGACCTTTAAAGGTCATCCAGCCTGACCCCTCTGCAATGAGAAGAGCCATCTTCTACTAGACCAGGTTGCTCAGAGCCCCGTCCAACCTGACCTTGAATGTTTCCAGGGATGTGGCATCTACCACCTCTCTGGGGTACCCGTTCCAGTGTTTGACCACCCTCATCATAAAAACTGTCTTCCTTATATCCAGTCTGAATCAACTCTTTTAGTTTAAAGCTGTTACCCCTTGTTCTATTGCAGCAGGCCCTGCTAAAAAGTTTGTCCCCATCTTTCTTGTAAGCCCCCGTTAAATACTGAAAGGCTGCAATAAGGTCTCCCTGGAGCCTTTTCTTCATCAGACTGAACAGCCCCAACTGTCTCAGCCTGTCCTCACAGGAGAGGTGCTCTAGCCCTCGGATCATTTTTGTGGCCCTCCTCTGGACCTGCTCCAACAGCTCCGTGTCTTTCCTGTGCTGAGGGCTCCAGAGCTGGACGCAGGACTCCAGGTGGGGTCTCACCAGAGCGGAGCAGGGGGGCAGTATCCTCTCCCTCAACCTGCTGGCCACGCTGCTTTGATGCAGCCCAGGATACGGTTGGCCTTCTGGGCTGCGAGTGCACACTGCCAGCTCATGTGCAGTTTTTCATCCACCGGTACACGCAAGTCCTTCTTCTCAGGGCTGCTCTGAATCCCTTCATCCCCCAGCCTGTATTGATATCTGGGGTTGTCCTGACCCAGGTGCAGGACTTTGCACTTGGCCTTGTTGAACCTCATGAGGTTCACATGTGCCCAATTCTCAAGCTTGTCTGGGTCCCTCTGGATGACATCCCTTCCCCTAGGCGTGTCGACTGCACCACTCAGCTTGGTGTCATCTGCCAGCTTTCTGGGGGTGCACTCGATCCCGCTACGCAATGCTTGTGTTACCTTTTTGTGGTTGTTTTTTCCTTCCTCCTCTGGGTGGTGGAGGAAGTGGAGCAAACAGCAGAATAGCAACAGAAAAACAGAGTACCTGTTTGTGCAGCCATTTGCCTGGTGTGGCAGTGATCTGCATCTGAAATTCAGAGGAAGATGGGTAACTTTTATGCCTCTGTTGAAGATAATACCTAATCGCACCAAATACCTTCTTTCAGGAGGTGGCCATACTTTATTTTCAAGTACCTCATTTAGAAACCCAGGTCACCGATCTCCATCTGGACAATGAGCTTTTTACAGACACAACTTCATGTCAAGTATGCATGTATTTTGGGGTGCTTGTTTCTAGTGGGTGACTTGAAGGATGTAACACCTAAGTCCTGTGGATACTTTCAGGATCTCTGTGCTAGAGCATCTTAAAAAATCCTGTGGCTTTCTGGTCATTTTGAGGGCCCTCTCTCTTTCACACCTCCCAGTATGGGGTGGAAGGTTGTTGTTAAAGTTGTGGTTTGGAAGTAGGGAGCCTTAAGCTTGCTTTCCTCTCCCTCCATCTACCTAGTGGAAAAATCCATTGTCCTAGCTATTATTTGTGATAGCTCCTTTTCAGTTCTCACAGCTAGCCTGCGTGTCTCTGCCTCTTGCATAAACGGGCTCCTCTGAAGCCATCACGCAGCGATACGGTGTGAGCTGTTTCCTTTTGTGCGAACGGTGTGCCAGGGGGAGGGTGAAGGGAAAGCTGTTCTTGGCCCTACAAGTTGCTTAAGTGAATCTTTAAGCATTTCAGAACTGCAAAACACACGTGCATACTTCAGAGAGTTGCCTGGAATACATCTAGTGTCTCTGAGAATGTAAACGTGGGGTTTTCCGGTGTTGTATTGTGTTTGCTGATAACAGCAAAGTTCAAAAGCGTTCTTCTGTGCTTGTAACATCTTAGTCTTTGGACACGCGTCTCGGATGCTGGTGTCTCCGCAGCACCTGAAGGAGCAAGCTCCATTTGAAGATCTCAGTTGTCTCTTCCTTGTTGATTGTCACATGAGCTTCTGAGCAAATTTATATCAATCTTGGTATTTAATTCATTGCGAAAAATCTGCATGGGTAAAATGTTAACAGCAATGCTGGTGTTTCATTTCTGTGGTTGTATTTTTTCCTTCCTCCTCTGGGTGGTGGAGGAAGGGGAGCAAACAGCAGAATAGTAACAGAAAGACAGAGTGCCTGTTTATGCAGCCAGTTCCTTGGTGTGGCGGTAATCTGCATCTGAAATTCAGAAGAAGACAGGTAACTTTTATGTCTCCATTGAAGATAATACCTAATCGCACCAAATACCTTCTTTCGTGTGGGGGCCATACTGTTTATTTTCAAGTACCTCATTTAGAAGCCCAGGAGGTCCTTTGTATGGTCAATATGAAAAAGATTAAATGTCTTATACTGTCTTCTGTTGACTTTACAGGGAATGTAAGCACCTAAATTGGATGGGTTGAATAATGCCTCCTTCCTGTCTCTTGAGGATTTCTTTTCTCTGACACCCATCTTGATGGCTAGAAGCAGAGAGATTCATTGCCCTTGTGACTTAATTGCTGTAGTACTTCATGTCTTCTGAGTAGTAAGCATAGATGTGTAACATAAGTCAACCACTTGCTTGCATTGGAGCTGAGTGTGAAGAAGGTGAAGGACTTTTGGGTATCCTCCTGCCTTCCATCTGTGCAAAGCATAGTGCCTGTGAAAAGTATGGAAATGAGTAAGGGCCACAAAAGGGTATAATATTTACCGCAGCAATAAGCATTTAAATGTTTCATTTTCCCTGGTCTGTGTATAGTTTAGTCCTGGTTTTGTATTTATAAAAGATGTTGTTATGACGTACTTATTACAGCTCTTTCCTTTCCTGCCCATAAATCTGCTGAATGCGCCTGACATCTGACCTCTTTCTAAAATTCCAAATTTATTTTTTAGAGAAATCATGTTACCTTATTAAATTTGCTTTAAAAAAAAAAATCTCGTTTCTTCTCTTATGTGGAGTATCTTGGAAGGATAGAATTATTTTCTTACCCCCTGCCTTCATACTTCCCGGCCTCCTATCCCATAAGGTTGAGAAACTGGGGGAGATCACCTTTTACAGATTCTCACTCCAGATTTTTTGGTTTTCAAAGACTTCTTCATCCTGATTAAAATACTGAATTTGTCTCCTCCTTACATAGGTTTAATTTACTGTATTAGTTCCAACGGTGATGAAAGTTACTTTCCATCTGGAGTCATTCTGCTGTGTTCCATTTGGTGGCAGTAGGCGATTGGGTTTATTTGCTGCTGTGTTGGAAGCATCCTGGTTCACTCTTCGGCTCCAGGACAAACTGTACGTTGGCTAAATGACAATGAAAATTTCAGCGTGAGGAGTTTCAATATTTTATTATATTTGATTTATAATTATTTATTTTCACAAATACTGAGAGTGTCACCATCTGCCAGAAATGTACTGTATGTCTTCGGTAAAATATTAATCGGACTGTACTTAAGTAAGATGTGAGAACCAAGAGCTTGATATCCAACGTGCAAGATGCGCCCAAACTGTATGTATACACTTTATAACATTCGCTAGCCATCTTCCATTAGTGGTTTTCGTTAGGAATCATCATGGTATTTCTACCAGATTTTTCTAATGACTGTGATGTTTCATTTCACTGTTTTCCACCTATTTCTAGTGATTGCTTTTCTTCATGCCTTCGGAGGAAGTCTGTTGAGTAAGAAATTTTTTTATCAAAATCTCGTCTAAAGGCTTGTGAGGGGATAACTTAGTGCCCCTAGTGATTAAAATTGCTCGGTGCATAAAATGCTCTGGAGGAGCACCAGGAAACTGCTGGTGTTTTGGAGGCTGATCCGTGCCACTGTCATGTGTTGTCCCTAAAGACTGTCACTGTCCTGCAAGGGACTGCAGTCGTTTCCCCGGGAAGTTGCTGTTGTTACCTAGAGAGGAGGTCCCAAAGCATTACTGCCCCTGCTTGAGAAGGAAAAGGCTATTGGATCTTCATAAAAGGGGTCTGCCCGTGGGTGAAAAGTTGGAGCAGAAAAACAGCCGTACGGTTCACTCAGTTGTGAAGGATAAAGGCCTCTGTATCTTCTTCAGCAGCATTTCTGCTGACAGCCTCTTGTGGGAGACAAATGACTTCTTGCATTTTGTAATAAGGCAAGAGAGTTGTCATTCTTCTCTCTCCCCAGATAACTTGTGATTCCTGAAGTATGTGGGCTGAGGCAGAACAGCCTCGGTCCAAAGACTGAGATAAAACCATTTGGCAAGAGTTAACAGGAGAGAACTGCTTGCTTTCTGCCATTTAGAATTGCAATTGTGCCCGCATCTACTAACTAAAAAGAACTTGGTAAATATACTCATTCTTCTCAATTCAGGTAAAAGAATACAATCTATCCAAATATGCGTCCTGCGTAGCGTTACACCTTCCACGCAGCGAATGACTGTGCTTATTATGAATGGTTGCATTTGTTATTGGACTAGGTGAAAATATACGAACAACAACTTTGCACAGAATTTTGGGAGGGAGAAGTGTCTACGGTGTTATAACTGGGCATACATGAGAAAATTATTATAATCTCAGTTGATGTCTGCCCGGAACAACTGAATAACAATCCTAGTTTTTTTTGGTTTTTTTTTTTTATTTTGTGAAAACCCACTACTATATAGCTCGCTACTCTGAACACAGCTCGATTGCCACCTCTGCAGTGTCTGGTGTGGCAGCATACAGTTTCTCTTCTCAGTATGTAAAGCCTACAGTTACTGCTTCTTTTTTGCCCTATTTCAGTGTCGTCTTACGAGGACAGAAATTTGCTGTGTTACGCTGATGACAATGTTTATGGATACTACCCCAAAACATTCTTATTAGTGCTTCCAATATGAGTTATTTCAGATTTTAGGTATGTGCATGTGCAGTCAGTTCAAATAAGGACAGGTGCATCTGGCAGTTATAGGAATAACGTGAAGTACAGGGGAAAAATGCTTCGAAAGAATGAATTGGAGAGGAAGGCTGGCTGCAGGATGTTACATGGTTGAAAAACATGGACGGGAGTGGTAAGATCAGTGCTTCACTGCCTAGAGCAGCAATTTATTGCTTGTATGTGTCAGTTGGGAAGGACGATGTATCTGCATCATTCTGGATTTTTTTACTACTCACCCTCTTGCCATTTCTCCAGTTTTTGTATTAAGACCTTTCATATTTGCAATACAGTTTTCATTGCTATTTTAATTATTGAAGAGACATGTAGAAGGCAGTGTTTTTGCTGGTAGCTGTGGGATGTGGATATGATGGTGTTCTGCACTGTGAGTAGATCTGTATGAACTGGGCTGTCATTTAAACAACAGGGTGTGAGCAAGCATTCCCATCCACACCTCTATATTACAAAACTGCTACTGCGTGACTATGAGTGTAACTCCTGAAGGCAGGCAGAAACAGGAGGGCTATTATAATGTAGTTAGTTTAATCAGTAGTATTTTCTGTTACTCTTGTGAGATAGAGGTGAAAGGTCGTTTATCTAACGAGGCCAATCCAAGACACATTTCATTTGAGATTGTCAAGTGCTGGTATGCTGTAACAGTGCCACTTCAGTGCGAATGGCTTACCTTACATTTAATAGTTTACTTGACCTTTTGTATCATTATTTTTTAGTGTTCTTATCTATGGAAAAGTGGTAAATCAAAAGAAGTCGGCAGACCTGCGTCACTGATACATAATAGGTGTGGTAAACTCCGTATTGCCCAAACGAAAAGCAAGTCTCTGTCTCTCTCTCTCTGTATTTTTCCTCAATTACAGTGTTGATTACATCTCTGCAAGTAGAGATCTAGTTGCTTTGTCCCAGTTGCGAAGGTGGGGTCTGTCGTGTCTAGAGCAGTCAGGTCAGTGCCAGCTCTTCAGGTTTATAATGACTCTGCATTACCTCTTAGTTTTAAAATGCCCTACTGAAAATCTGCTAATTGTCTGCTAATGGACTTTCAGAACAGCATGCTGCTGAGAAAGGTGGATTCCCTGGTGGTCGGATGCTTCATATTGTGTTGGTTTCCCTTTACGCATCCAAATGTATGGTTCAGTTTGTTGCATTTGTAGAACTTTTGCCAGTAAGCAGTACTTTCATCATTAGTAACACCAGCAAGTTTTGGATGCACTCTTTATTTCTCATATGTATATATATGTGTGTGTGTGTGATTAGCATATGTTGTGTATATACGTGTGTGCACACACACGTGCACAGAAAGGCAATATTGATTATGCTGGAATTCATTAGTTCAGTCTGATTCCTGCAGTGTTTCTTTTGACCTTAGCAAGAGTCTGCTCTGATTGAAGACTAGGGAGTCGGATCTTGCCTTTGAAGTTCATTACTACAAATTAAATGCATCTGCTATACTTAATTAGTATTCATCAAACACATGCTGTATGGAGTATATTTCAAAAAGGAAAAAGACTCCCTTAGGGTTTACATGTAGTTTCATGCCTTTAATTCAGCAACACTAATGCTCCGTTGCCTATTCCCCAAAGTGTGGGGGAAATGCTGAAGAGTATAATGAGGTTCACTGCCATCATCTCAGCACTGGTGATTTACTGGACTAGTGTGAGTTGTCTTTTCGCTTTAAATGTGGCCTACGAAAAGCAGAGAACTTGAGTTGTCTCTTCAATTTGATGCATAAAGAAGGACTAAAGGAAAGGCTGTACACTAAAATGATGTTCTTTATTATATGATACTTTTAAAATCGTGTCTGTTACAACCGGTGTGGAAGAAGATTAGTGCTTGTTTGCTCCAGGAGAGTACTGATGTTGGCAATGGAGTAAAAATTCTTATTCCAACCTTACTGGTATCACGTGAGGCTGCCACACAGCTGAACAGATAATAGATTTCTTTCTTTCTTCAAATATACTTTTTTCATTGCAGATGATTGATCTTATTAAGATGAAAGAGTAGTCAGTGGATCTTTTACACTGGGGTGAGCATAATCTCCTATGCTAACACATACATCCTCATTTCTCAGAAAGTTCGGAACAAGAAGAGAGCAACAGAAAGAGCTGTTAATGCACTGAATCACCAACATGCTGTCAAAGGTGCAGAGCTGTGGGATTCACTTGAGCCACTGAAGGTCACAGCTAGTGTATGAAAAAGAAATTTGGATGACACAAGTCAACCTTTTTATAAGCTGAACATCTGAAATTTTCCATTCCTGGTAATGCTTAGCAGCTACAGTCTTGGTATGACATACATTGCTTTTTCTGCTGTGCTAGTTTGTAGCAACTGGATGCAGTATATCCAACAACTTGTTAAAAAAGAAAAAAGCTGACAATACCAAAAACTTAGACTGGTGAAAATGCTGTATGGCTAGAATTATTCCATTTTGCAGCTTGTACTCTCTGGATTTCTTCCAGTCTGGTGACCAAGTTTGATGGAGCCTTGAATTCTTCAACATATTTGGATGACGTTGATTTTTCAGTAGTTTATTTAATAAAAACAAAAAGAAAAAGCATTACTGGCACAAAATAACAGATACTGCAGTTGTTATGTGAAGTCTTTTGTTCATTGATGTTTTAGTCATTGAGCCCAATGGGGCAGAAGTTGTCGCGTAAGAACTTCTGGCATCTTGAACTGCAGTCTGAATGGCTGGTTGTATTTGGCTTGTGTGACAAGGTTTTGGTAGCGGGGGGAGGCTACACGGGTGGCTTCTGTGAGAAGCTGCCAGAAGCTTCCCCCATGTCCGACAGAGCCAATGACAGCTGGCTCCAAGATGGACCTGCTGCTGGCCAAGGCCAAGCCTGTCAGCGATGGGGGTAACACCTCTGGGATAACACATTGAAGAAGGGGAAACAATTACAGTGGGACAGAGGAGTGAGAATATGGGAGAGAGGGAAACAACTCTGCAGACACCAAGGTCATTGAAGAAGGAGGGAGAGGAGGTGCTCCAAGCGCTGGAGCAGAGATTCCCCTGCAGCCCATGGAGAAGACCATGGTGAGGCAGGCTGTCCCCCTGCAGCCCATGGAGGTCCACGGTGGAGCAGATATCTACCCGCAGCCCAGGGAGGACCCCACACCGAAGCAGGTGGATGTGCCCAAAGAATGCTGTGACCCTGTGGAGAGACTGTGCTGGAGCAGGCTCCTGGCAGGATCTGTGGAACCGTGGAAAGAGGAGTCCACGCCAGAGCATGTTTGCTGGCAGGGCTTGTGATCCCGTGGGGGATCCACGCTGGAGCAGTCTGTTCCTGAAGAGCTGCAGCCTGTGGGAAGGACTCATGGTGGAGCCGGGGAAGTGGAAGAGGAGTCCACCACTGTGGAGGAAGGAATGGCGGAGACAATGTGTGATGAACTCACCTCAGCCCCCATTCCCCGTCCCCCTGCGCTCAGGGGGGGCAGGTAGAGAATTTGGGAGTAAAGTTAAGCCTGGGAAGAAGGGAGGGGTGGAGGGAGAGTGTTTTTAAGATTTGTTTTCATTCTCATTGTCCTACTCTTGATTTGGTTGGTAATAAATTAAATTAATTTTTCCTCAAGTTGAGTTTTTTGCCCGTGACAGTGATTGATGAATGATCTCTCCCTGTCTGTGTCTCGACCCATGAGCCTTTCATTATCTTTTCTCTCCCCTGTCCATCTGAGGAGGGAGAGTGATAGAGCTGCTCGCTGGGCACCTGGCGTCCAGCCAGGGTCAGCCCACCACCCGAGTCTGGTTCCATGTGAGACTCCCTGGGCAGGAAGGGTTGGCTGCAACTGACTGAGGGGGCTCCAGGTTCATCCCTAGAGGATCATTGGCTTTAGAACAAGATGAAGTGAGTGGCTTTCTTTAACGGCAGAGTCTGAAATATCCCTTGTAAAAATTTTGTATTTATCATTATAAATACATGCTTTTACACATAACTTTTTTAAAAAAAGTATCTAATATGTGGAGTAAGTCAGAACTGACTGGAACATGGATGGCCTCCACTGTGAAGGATTAGGAGTTCATTATTGGGAAAACCAAACTATTTTTTTGTTTTGGGACCTTTTTGTTGTGTATTCTGAACACTGAAGATTAAGCACAGTGGGTTTCCTGTAACTGTGTTCCACTGTATATAGTAGTCATATACAGGGAAAATAAATCTTACGAATCATACAAGGAAACCAAATCACCCTGTACTTGTTTTAGCCACCCGATGATTTAAAATTGGACTGTTTGAGCAAAGCAAGTGGGATTTACCTTTCACTTTGTTACAGTGCGTGAACACCTTTTTGTAGCTGATAGCCCAAGATCTAATTCAGAGTACTGGGTCTGTTGTAAAGTTGGTAGTTCTATAGTTGTACAGCAAGCCTGTGACTCCCTCCTCCTTCTCGACTCTCTCCTGCTTCTCAGCTCCCTGAGGAGTTCAATATCTGTTTATCTGCTGTCCTTGAGGACTGTGTGTTTCATTTCTAAAGGTGACAGTGATCTTGGAATATGTTTTTTATCCCTTGAATTCTTTGGCACCTTCTCTTAACAATGCTGTTTTATATGTAATTCCACATAAGTAAAAATAGATTACAACAGAATCTCACTGAAAGACATAAAATATACTGTGCACAGCAAATGTGAAATAATAGCCAACTTGTCCAAACAATTTTTAGGCTTAAGTGTTTTTCTAAATATTTAAAAAAAAATTTTTGTAATTATCATTTTACATATGTTAATATATTTCTGAAAGCATGTTTTTCATCTCTCTCTCCCTCCTAACAATAAGAAGTCGCAATACGAATATAGTTTGAGTGAAATTCTGTGTTTTTCCAAATAAGGTTAGATTTTTTTTCCGGTTGAGATGTTTTGGGATCTCTGCCAAAAGTTTCCTACCTCAGCTTGGTGGGTAGTTTTTTCTTTCCCTTCTTTGCAGTCTCTATAAACCATGATACCAGGATTATGAAACATGTTCTGACGATATATGCAGACACTGGAGTAGTATCTGTGTAAAAGGCAAGTAAGCAACAGACATTTTTACTCCTTGTCTGACATTTACACATGGCTTTGTTGTCTCTCGTCAGACTGTCACATCAGATGTGCTGTTCTGTTTTACTCTTTTTGCCATTTCTGGTTCAAATGCAGTTTATATTCTGTTCTAACAAGCTGTTTGTATAAGTACCCTTTAGTTTTACATGGTCAAATATGGTGCGAGTATTTTATATGTCTTAATTAGTTGTGATTTCTTTTGTATTTTTTCATAAAACTCAATTTTTACCTTTTTAAAGTGAAAAAAAAATGCATAACTTCCTTTTTCTGCAGAAGAAGAAACAGCAGATTTAGGCAGTGTGTGATTATTTTGGTCAGGTATTCATATGGTGCTCACAGATACGTTTACAGAGTAGGTATGCACACATGCAAACATAAGAAGAAAGGTCAGAAATGAGCGCCCTTCTAACACCATTCAGTGACACACTGAGGTTTGTATGCATTGCCTAGGACGAAGATGATAAGCTGTGGTTCTGAGGCTGGTTGGGGTCTTGCAATGTGTCGCATGGTTTGCTTTCCAGTGTTACGGGCGAGATGGGTGGTTTTCCAGAGCTGTGCGTTACTGATGGGTCCTCAAGAGGCTACGGGTTGTTATGCTGCTTCAGACCTCTTGGGACCTCTAAGATGGTTTTCTCTCGAGGACTCTAAGGAGCCCAAAGGCAGGAGCAGCTGATGCAACTTTGTAGAAGGACTCTTCTCCCATCGGTTACTGGATGTGTCTCCTTGTATGCAATGAGTACCCACGTATGTGCTTCTATTTTGCATCTGCTTATAAAGTCTCCTCCTGCATGACCAAAAGAGAAGGATCTGGCTCTGGCTTCTTGTGAACCAGGTTAGAAGAGTGTCAGTCGTTTCTTGCTCAGGGGAGAAAGTGCTTTTGTTCACAGGATTCATGTTATGACCTGTCAATTTATGAATTTATGACGTGTCAGAACATCTATAAAAAATCTCGTAAAGAAAAGAAAGTGATAGAGAAATTTTCCAGTTTGTGTGGACAAATGGTAGGGAGTTTATTGAATATGGGTAGCCCCCAATTTGACTTACAGCCAAAGAAAAACCATGGGAAAAACTAATTGAATTCTTTTTGGCGGCCATAGGCAGCACTATCTTGGAGCATCTGAGTGCTGAAGTTTTTAGTTGTTTAGGCCTGCGACGGTGAAACCTAAAGTTAAATTTTGTTTATCACCAAACAGTTTTCACTGGTGATGTGTCTTGTGCAATTTGGTATACTGCTTGTGTGGAACTTGTTTAGCACTAGTATTTAGCATTTAGCATTAGCCTTTCTTAGCATTAGTAGCTAAATTTGCAGAAGCCTTAGGCCGCAAGCTGTGAACTTTCACCTAAATATATTGAACTTTTACCTGGTTGAGTAAAAGAAGGCCCCAGAGCTGGTTCAAGCCAAAAAGCTAAGGAAGCTACATTCGTTAACAGAAGCTGCAACCTTAGAGATAGGCAAGGGACGGGCCACCTAGAGATAATGGGGGAACCCAATGATGAATGGGAAGACCCTAGACCCCAGTATTACTACTGGTCTGAACTGCGTGTGAAGGCTGGGGGATTTAGACTGTAAGGGTGTAATTGCCCAAGGATATCTTTGTTTGATGTCCCTGTTTGGAGGCATCCAGTTCAAGCTGTAGTGCTATTAATAAAAATTACTTTATAGAAGAATCCCTTTTAGAATGGCTGGGATTGTAAGGGACGTAAAAAATCATCTAGTTCCAACCCCCCTGCCATAAGCAGCGACACCTTTCACTAGACCAGGTTCCTCAAAGCCCCATCCAACCTGGCCTTGAACCCTTCCAGGGCGAGGGCAGCCACAGTTTCTCTGGCCCACCTGTTCCAGTGACTCACCACCCTCACAGTAAAGAATTTCTTCTTTATATTCAGTCTACATCTACCTTCTTTCAGTTTAAAGCCATTACCTCTTATCCTATCGCTGCATGCCCTTGTAAAAAGTCCATCTCCAACTTTCTTATAGGCCTCCTTCAGGTACTGGAAGGCTGTGATAAGGTCTCCCCACAGCCTTCTCTTCTGCAGGCTGAACAGCCCCAACTGTTTCAGCCTTTCCTCGTAGGGGAGGTGTTCCATCCCTCTGACCATTTTTGTGGCCTTCTTCTGGACCAGCTCCAACAGTTCCATGTCCCTCTTGTGCTGAGGGCTCCAGAGCTGGACGCAGGACTCCAGGTGGGGTCTGACCAGAGCGTTAAATCACCGTGTTATTTCTGTAGTGTGTGTGTCTGCAAGCTCTGCAAACCGCTGTTGTGTATGTGCAGTTCTTGAGGCCAATGCATGTTGTCTGTGGAGGCACAGAGGTGGGGAGTTGTTCCTACAAACTCACTGGAAAACCTCATTACTTGGACAGCTCTACTGATAGATGTCTTGGTTAGGAGCCTAACCTGACAGAAATAGAGAATGCAATGCCCTTGGGGTAATTAAGGGGGTCATTAATATTTAATGTAATTCTATTGGAGAATACTTTCAGATTGATGTTTTGGCTGTTTCATTAAGTCTTTAGCCTTTTTTTCCCCCCCCCAAAAAAAACATTTATTAGTTCCAAGAGCATTTTTGGTACAGCAAATGATGCTTAAATCTTTATGAGAAAGTGAGGTACGGTTTCTTCTGAGCTCCCCAGCTTGGGCTTTGCTCCCGATCAAGTGATTTTTCCCAGCACCAGGGGGTGAGTGGGGACCTTTACAGAGCAGTTGTGATTCCTACAGTGAAGAGTTTGACCTGCTGCTGCTTTCTCCTATAAAGGCTCAGCTGTTAACAACCACCATGGCTGCTACTGGTTTGGGGAATGTGTTTTCTATTTCACTGAGCTGCCAGGAGGGAAAACCATTTTATCCATGCGGAAAGAAAGACCTGCTGGCTGGTATCCTGAGACTGAAAGCTTACCTCTTGTCTGTCAAAGCTGTCAACATGTAACACGAGTTGTCAAAATAGGTGATGAATGACCAAATGGTAAAACACTTTTACTTGCTTCCCTTGAAACTGTGTAGTCTGTAAGTTTGTCTCCTTTAGCTGGTGATCTCTTTGCTGCTGCGAAATGTGTCTGCAAGGCTTTGGGCTAAGGCAGTGATACACTGCAGCGTGAGCCTGGTTTAGGAGTATAGGAACCTTGCTGCTTCCAGGTAGGAAAATGTAACTCTGGCTATTGCCCAGAATAGTACAGAAGATATACAATAGTGCTGTGAAAGGAAGGAAAGCAGAGCCTGGAGTCAGAATTTGGCTCCGAATCAGAGTATATGGCAAGACACCATACAGTTGAGGGGTGCAACTCATGTATTTCATGTTGTTCACTGCTGGAGCATCTATGCTTTGCTATAAAGGAAGCTGACGTGCAAATGTAAACCAAGAGGGAAAATAGCTGAGTTAATCATAAGCTTTTAAGATGCAAACAATCAAGATACACTGAGTAAAAGTGAACACGAATTGTGTTGTCTGTGCATGGTTCATAATAAAGCAAGTTTGTGCTTTGTCTGATTTTACTGACAGGAGCGCTGCCTGCAGAGAGCTACAGTAAGCTCTGCTAATGTCTGCACCGTTACTGCACGCAGGGTAGGGCTGCAACTGTTTTTCTTCTACATGCCTTCAAAATATGAGCTGCTCCAACTTCTACTTTTAACTCTCCTAAGTGAAACAAGATTAAACATGAAGCAGTAGTCCGCGGCAGCAAGTAATTTTCCCAGAATGATTGTAGAAACCTGATAAACACAGTTCTCATTCATTGTATTAAGAGAACAGAGGAGCAGAAAAAAAACCAATCACATGGTTTCTTAAGGGAAGGACAGGTCACGTCACCAGTTCTGGGACTGTTACTGTGTTTGTCTCTCTTTTCCGGCTTTTACTCCCTCCCTTGAATTTTTTTGTGTTTACCATCTGATGTTTATTCTGCCCTATCTGGGTTTCTCTCCGCCTTTTATTTTCCTCTCTGTCTTTAGCAACACTGCATAGAATGAATGGCTTCTGTCTGTTGAGAGTTCTTATTTCTGAATCCAGCTCCTTCAGGAGGACTGAAGAATAAACTATTTTAGACTGAATAACATAACGTGCAAAGTTTTAGACATTCTCAAAGAAAGCAACCTGCTTCTACTGAAGCATAGTTCAGGGAGCGCATGTGTATGCACATTCGTTTTGAAAAAGGTTGAACCTATCAGACTTGTCTGTAACACAGCTGCATGTTTAAGAACTATTGGAAATGCGACATCTCTTTGCCTCCACCCCAAGTGGCAAAATGCTTTCTAAACCATAGCAAAAAATTTGTCTCAAGCAGGCAGAAAACTGATAGCAAAGCTTGGGATTTTTTTGCTGCAATTCAGTTGAGTACAGGCCAGGATGGATGATCTATATTTACATTTTTAATTCTAATATATTTTTAATCCTCCTATTTGACCCTTTTAGTTGCAAGTTTATCTGCTATTAGTAGAATATTTTTTTGGTTCCCTGTTTTATCTCCCTCTAGCCGGTCCAATGCCTATGTGTGCTCTCTGAGGAGCGCTTCCCATTGCCTTTTTCCTTGTACATCTCTTCCTCTGTCTAGTTTAAATAATTTCAGTAGTTTGGAAACTGTTATACAGGAAGGGGGTGGCACTTCCTTTTTTTATGTTTGTTGCTTAAAATCCAAGCTTTTAGTATCTATGTGTAATCTGAGTATGCAGTCATCATTTTAAGATCTGGCTATGACTAACATTATTAGTGAGTGGGCTTGGTCTGTTGCGTTTTTTTTTCATTTATTCTTGTTCTGTAAGTGGTATAAAGCCTAGACAGAGTCTTTAAGTAGGTCCGGACACAGTAATACTGACGATTCTCAGTTTTCCTTCAGCTAAAGATGGTTTTTAGGATGGGGCTGGGGTGGGGGATCCACTTTTTGGAGCTCAGCACAGCAGGTTTGCAGGAAGAATGATCTGACCACAGGAGCATGGCTCAGGTTGTGGTTCATCTGGTGGCTGCCGATTTTAATCAACCTTTCATCCTTCTTTGTCGTCAAATGAGTCTTCATACTGCAGAAAAATGATGTTTCCTGCAAATAAATTTAGGAAGTGGTGTTGTATGGAATTAGGAGTTCAAACTGGTCGTTTCCCACAGACGCACAGACTAATGGTAGAGGCAGACTGGAGGGAAAATGGTCTGGTCACTTCAGATGCTTTTAAAAACTAATGCTGAGATCTCTTTTGCGTTCAATTGTAAGCTAGGCCAAAAATAGCTGTATATGTGCTTCCCCGTTATTGAACTTCATGTTCAGATGAAACAGTAATTTTAGCAGAGAACATTGGGGTTGGTGAGCTTGTGTGCAAAAATATAACATAGGGGTTTGGGGGGTTTTGCTTTGTGGGAACCTGGGAACCTTGAGGTAGAAAATGGAGGAGTCAGTCAAGAAGCATGAAGGCGACCCACTGAGAAGAGACCTTCTATGTGCACATTTGACAAGTTTGGGTGTAATCAAGCTTAAAAAGATTAGAAACGCAGGAAGGATGTAATTTTGCCAGAAACTTCATCATGCACACACATTTTTCCCATCTGCAGTAGCAGTGAAGTAATTTTATTGTTGTTGCTGTGTATTGCAAGTCCTCCCGTCCAAGAGGAAAGCTCGATGGAAGTCGGAATAACTCAAATCTAAAAATATTTACAAGTCTGCTGAATGTCCATTGGCCTGGTTAGTGTCTCCTTGGCAATGCATTAGAAGGCTATGAATGTTGGAATAAGAAATAGGTATTGCAGAAGATGTATTACACACTAGAAAAAAATCTAACTACAGGCTTTTAAACAATATATATATATTATTATCCTCTTAGTGATTCACAGTTAGCTCTCTTTCTCTTACCAAACAGTTTCATTTCACTTTTAACTGTATTACAGCTCAAACTAAAGTAAGATTGGGACATACTATGAAACTTGAATAAAAGAAATTCGTGTGATCTCCCTTGCAGAAGATGAAGACTTAAAGATTAGTTAAAACCTTTCTACTTTGATATAGAAGTACTAAATGTATTGTTAAGGTCACTTGTGATTTCTGACTTTCAAATTTGCAGGGGATGTAGAAGCCTTTTGCTTTGGGTTTTTTTCTGAAAGATGGATCTCCATTTCCAAGAGCAAACAAGCAGGCTGTTGCGTCTAATTTTATCTTAATCCAATTCTCAAGAGAGCTCGTGGACTCTAATAAACAGTGTTTGTGAGGCACAACCTACCAAGTCTCTGAAAACCTCCACTGTCTCCAGAAACGTGGGAAAGTCTGCTGGACTGATATCCAGGGAACATCTATGGGAACAGCTCATTTCTTACAGGACTGGATATCTCAGCAGCCCTTGGGAGAGTGTCTGGTTAGTAGATTCTTACAGGGGAGCACCCAGAAACCACAGGGCTGCAGAGATGTTCTCAAATTCCTCCTGTCTAAAGGTACTATTTGCAGAAGAATGTGCTGAGCTAACTTGGACAAATAGCTTGGTGTCGCCAGGACCCGCGTGTGCCATTATGCCCAAAGATGGTGAGACCGGCTTCTGTTCCCCCCCTGCTCCCCCAGGCTTGCCCTTCTTTTTAGATAAGGATAAAGATGCTGCACACCCCAAACCTGCATGCAGCAGGCACTCTCTTTTTGGCCCAGATCCAGTAAGCATTTTCTTCTGAGGATGAGAAGTGAAAGAAATGCACAGTATCCTGACGTTAACAGGAGTTGCTTTTGTGTGATCAAAACGTTTTGGCCGAGTGGGGTCCCTTGACGTGTTCCTCCTGTCTGCGGCTGGTCCGCCCTCTCCGTGCATGCACTCCAGGGGACTGAGAAACAGTTTTGAAGGTTGTATTTCTAAGAGCATCTGAGTTACCAGAGTTGTGATACAGGAATAGCCTCTCAGCCCCAGATCCCCCAGAACTTGGGGGGGTCATTAGTAGGGTGCATGGCACAGTATTGTTTGCTTCTCTGAGCTTGTGATGTCTTTGTGCTACAGGCTGGCAGCAGCCTGTGATTTTGAGGGTCAGCTGGAGAAAATGCCTACACTTGCTGGCATGGCCAGCTCTTGGAGCTCTTCCATAATGGTTGACAAATAATGTTTTGTTTCTGGAAATGAAGTGTGTTCTTTTTTCCCAGTGGATTGTACCAATTGTTGTTTCTCACTAGTATTGTATGCTTGTCAGGCTTTATTTCTCAGGAGAGATAATGAATTTAAGTCTCTCTTCCTGTTCTGTGTACCAAGGCACATGTCTAATGGATCTAATTAAGGCAGTACAAAACTCTCCAGATTATCAAATATTGTTCCATTAAGGAAATAGTATTTGAAGTCTTATTTTTATTGGATGAATTATATTTGAAGACATAGTGGGTGGGTGTTGAGGGTGAATACAAGGAGAAGTCAGTATGACCAAAACTGTTTCTTGTTATTTAAAAGCACCTGCCCAGCCTCTGGAAAGAAAGGTGCAGCCGGTTGCTGAGGGCAGGATTTGCACGTTTGTAGTGTGACATGCTGTCCATAAGCTGTGCTTTCTAGGGGGAAAAAAAAGCATACTTTAGTAAATCTCAAAATACATAATGTGAGGAAATTTTTAATAGCTAATGGTGTTCTTTTACAGACTCTATTTTTGAAAATAGGCTTTTTTTACTTAGTCACTCAAGTGAATAGTCATAGTAATGTAAATGAAATTACTCACTGGCATACTGTAGCTACAATTTTATACTTACTTAGAAAACTTTTCTGCTTTTTGTTAGTTGAAGATTTTTATGTCAAAATAGTAAACTATTTGTGATTACCAATAAAAATTGGAATTAGAATCATGGAATCATAGGTTGGAAAAGACCTCTAAGATCATCAAGTCTAACCGTCAACCCAACACCACCATGCCTGCTAAACCATATCCCGAAGTGCCACATCTACACTTTTTTTCCTTGGTGTCATACTTCTAGCGCAGCTCTTCTTGATGTGCTGTGGAACTGCGTAGAGATCGGACAGTCTGTAAATAAAATGGAGGCTGTGATAATATATTGCAAAAGTATGGTTATTGAAAAATTCTTCACTGAAAGAGTGGTTAGGCGTTGGACCAGGCTGCCCAGGGAAGTGATGGAGTCACCATCCCTGGATGGGTTCAAAAAATGTGTAGATATGGCACTTTGGGACGTGGTTTAGCAGGCATGGTGGTGTTGGGTTGACGGTTGGACTTGATGATCTTAGAGGTCTTTTCCAGCCCTAATGATTCTATGATTCTGTGACTGCTGAAGAGATGAGGTGGCAGGATCTCCATGTACACACACTTCATTCAGGATATAAAGTCAATATAATAGAATGACATGTGCCACTGACAGTACAGTGGCTCAAGTTACTGCAGTAGATTCTGCACTTTAAGGTCTGTTTGTACTAAGTAATTGGCATTGATAAGATATATCCCTCTTGGAGCAATGCTGATAGTGGTTCAGCTGTAGGAGCTGGTGGATAAAATAGGTTTCAACAACTGTAAGTCCTGAGAAGTTTCCAGTAATGATGCTAAAATGTCTGTGTTGTTTATTCCAGCAGTGAAACTGTCTTCATCACTGCTGTGGGAGCTGGACAACATCGGTCTTTGTCCTGGTGGTGGTAAATGCTCATCCGAAGCTCCAAGGGTTTAAAAGCGTGAGGGGGAGACATAGAATCAGATATATTTTATCTGTCTTTAGTTATAAGCACAGAAGAACCGCTTGTGTTTTAACTTTAAATAAATCCTTGGAAATATCAATAAGGTGCATTTACTGTAATTTGATATTCTATGTAATAAATAAGCATTGTTAAAAGTAATGGAAAGAACTGTTTGTAATGCTGTTCAGAATATGAGTGGAAATATATATTTTTTGTCAAGTTAAATTGAAACATTTCCTCAAGCTTAAAAAGAAGTCCACAGTTTAACTGTGGTCATTCGTATGAGCAATGGGGTAGAATTACGCTTGTTTAAAGAATGAGCTGTGTAAGTGTTCGTACAAGAAAGGAGATGGAAAATCAGCAAAGACCGTAATTGTTCTCTCATTCTTTGTAACTTCTATCAAGTTTCCTGTCCGCAGTGAAATGTTGCCAAGTTAAGATGAAGAAGAATATTAAAATGAGTTGCTGTTCTTCTGTGACTTGAAAACCTTTATAGCCAGTAGGTTTTGTTGAGGAATTTCAAAGAAAATAGCCTTCATTAATATCTTCATGCAACTGTACTGAGGTATAACTCATTGATTGCTTCTACCTGCTTCCAATTAATTTTTTTTTTTTTTTTAACAAAAGGAGTTTTTAAGTTGCAGTCCTGTTTCCAAGCTGAGAGGGATTCTAGTCGGAATGATGGACTGTATCGATATGTTAATTTAAAACATGCATCATCTGAGAAATATTCTGCCAAAATACAGTATGGCTGTTATCTTCTGGTTCCTTAGCTGTGTATGTATGTTTGATAGAGCCCTGGAACAGGCTGCCCAGGGAGGTTGTGGAGTCTCCTTCTCTGGAGATATTCAAGACCTGACTGGACAAGGTCCTGTGCAGCCTGCTGTAGGTGACCCTGCTTTGTCAGGGGGGTTGGACTAGATGACCCACAGAGGTCCCTTCCAACCCCAAACATTCTGTGATTCTGTGTGTGCAGTATTAAGCGATCCATATTGTGTGTACATGTGCACACGTGTCTGAGAGAGAGAGAGAAATGATTATTAAGTGTGATAGATGGTTTCCTTCCTCTGGTTTATGTGATGGTATTTTGGTAGCAAAATGTATCAGGGTGCTTATAGTACATGAACGTACAGAGATTTTAAATGTAGCTCGTGCTGGGTCTTAACTAACCATCAATCTGTTGATGATATTTGCCAAACAGGCAAGTTTAACTGTCCTGTATAAACCCTGGTAATGTTGTTTTGTCTTCCTTACACTTCAACTGCAAGCTTGGTCATAAGCTTCCTCTTTCAGATAGACTTAGCAGTTAGATTTATGTCATGTTTCAAGCACAATAAGGAAGTTTGTGTGTGTATATTATCAGCTTAGCAAAGCACTGCCAGAGATCTTGCTGCATCTGGCAAAAGAGTTGTTGTGAAGGGGGTGAGGTTAAAAGAAACCTCTAAGAATTACAAATGTGATATATTTGACAGTTATAAAATCAAGCCAAGGAAAGGGTTACCTGGTTGTTTGATCTGGTGGATCTGCATTAGGTTCACATTTAGTACAGATTAGATATTTCTCCATGACACCTTTGCTTCATTCAGTGCAGAGGACGCAGTTTGTGTTCTTGGTTGCTGCACAGGAATAGAACAGAAGGCAATTTTCTGCACAGCTGAACTGAGAAGAAAGCCTGTGTTTTGACTTGATCTTGGTCTTGACAGGGCTTACACATGGTGCTGGGGTCTGAAGTTGCTTTTTCACCTCTGTTCCTCTCCCCTTCACAGAAACCGGCACAAAAGGTGGACATAAGCAGCAGTTGGTGTCACATAACATGTAAGCAGATCCCCACACAGATGTAGTGATATGAAAAATATGAAAACAGATAATATTTCACACAGCTGTTCATAGACAGTCCTGTTCATGTAAGATGTGGGTGTAGGAAAGGACTATAAATCTAAATAGCTTTTCTTTTGAAAATGAAGTGCTTTTTTCACTACAGCATAGTTAGATATTATGGGATAATTACTCTTAAGTTAAATAACTTCATGATAAAAGCAAACAACATATACAGATACGCTGAATGCCTTGTAGAAAAGACAGAGCGGTGCACCACGCATCTGAAATTTTGTAGTAAATTGGCAGGTGCTCCTATTAAGCTGAAACCCTGATACAGGCGAGCAGTTACTTCATGTGGATTGCCATTTCATTTCTCGATCACGTAACAGATGGCAGCTAATCCATTGTGAGAGCGAGGGAAAGCAGTGCTTCCTCTTATAAAAAATACCACAAAACCCTTAGGAGAAAGATCTTATACACTGGATGATAAAAGGCAGCGTAAGAGTTGTAAATCTAAGTTGTTTGTTTGGGTTTTTTAGGGGAGTTGTTTCTCGTTTGCTTTTCTCTTGGAAAAAAACTCAGGGCACGGAGGATGTGGCGGTGTATCTGCTGAAGGTTGAGCACGTCACGATGTTGGCTTTGCTCCCTTCAGAGCAGCAAACCCACCGCCTTTCTCTGTTGCTTATGTGACGTGTGAGCTCTTTGTTTCAGGCTAGTTCTTGTGCTTGTTTTTTTTTCTTACCTGCCTTTTTATTTGAGGCTGCTCCCGAGGTGGCTAAGATCGCATCCTCTGATATCGGTCTGGTCTAGAGGAAGGCAGCAAAGCCTACCCGGTAGCTCACCCCACTGCCAACTTCAGTTCGTCACCGATGAAATGGGGAGAAGCAGCAGGTCTCGCGTCCTCGGCGAGCTCACGGAGCGCTAACCCGTTGGTTTTTAGATAAGCGACACCCAATTTTGCAGACAAGCGCTGTGAAGCACACAGTGTGTGTCCGGCCAAAAGCCACACGCTGCCACGCCCTTGGCTAACGAGAGCGAGATCGTTACTTCCCTGAACATACGGAGTACAGCAGTGGGAATACTGTGTCAAGGAAAACTACATGGAGGGAAATCCCAAGGGTTGCAGTGTTGGCTACACTTCACCTGCTATGCTCCCTATCGCTGCGTGCTTGGAGGTGGCGTGTTCTTTTAGGATAAGCTGCACCCGTTTTGGGTGAGAATGAAGCAAAAGCATCTGCTTGAAACTACGATGGGGAAACTTGGCCACAGTTTCCTCTCTCTCCACCGCTGGTCATCCCCTCCCTTCATGGCTGTATTTAGCAACCATTGCCAGTTAGGCAATGCAAATTTAAGGCTGTAGGATTATCAGCTTTGGAAAAATAGGTGGAAAAAATGGATATCTATTAAAAAAGTGGTTTGGGAAGAATCATTTCTGTCGCTGTGAAGGGAGGAGGAGTAAATGATCCCTTACACCCCCTTGCAAAAGACAGATACAGTATTTATCCTCACAGGGTCCCCTCACGCTTCAGAAGAAGCTGCAATTGCATTTTTAAGGGCTGCTTCACGCTCTCTCTTGGGAGACTCGCGCTCTTGCTGCTGCAGCTTGGCTGGTGCAGCGTTTCCCAGTTTTGCTTCCTTGTCTGCGGTGTGGAGGTGGCAGATGAAACTGGATGTTGCAACGAGCTGGGATGTCTCGTCACTCGTTTCAGCCTTGGCTGGGCACATGCCGTGCTTGCCCCAGCTTTCCTGTTTAACAGACCATCACAACAGCAGTATTGTGCCTGACCCAGTGCTCTCAGCAGTGACCATTTGGGTATGCCTAGGCCTTACTGGGGAAAGGGCCAGGCAGACAGTGAGAAGCCTCCTTGTTATCCTGTACCAGTACTGCATTCCCAAAGGCGCTCCCGCATTCCTCATCACTGTTAACGATCCATTACCCTCCAGCTGTCTGGGGACAGGGATCTTGGAGAAGTGGTAGGCGCTTGCAAATTGAGTTTTAATGAAAGTTGTCAGGTTGTTTCCATAACCCAGCTTTGTTTGCACTATCCCTTTAAAGTCCAATCTTTGTAAAACCCCAAATGTGCGACCTTTTCGTAGACTGTTCAGCTTAGACTGTTAGAGAGTATTTTTGATCAAGCTTCTCCCTTTTTCTGCTCTTATTTTCCCTACAGTCAATTGCTTCAGCGGACATGGATTTGAATCAGCTGGAGGCTTTTCTCACTGCCCAAACCAAAAAACAAGGTGGCATCACATCAGATCAGGCTGCAGTCATTGCAAAATTTTGGAAGAACCACCGCATAAAGATCCACGAGAGCCTGATCAATCAAAGCCGTTGGGATAATGTCTTGAGAAACATGAACTGGCGAGTCGATCTGAAGGCACAGTCAAGACGCATCGATCAGATAAACACTCCTGTTGCAATAGTTGAAATGGAACTGGGAAAAAATGGGCAGGTAAACTTTCTTTTGCAAAATATACTAACCTGATTTAGCTATGTATGCGCTGAGACATTCTGCCTGGTGCTGAATTCACTGCATCCAAATCATATCAGTGTAATTTTCACCACTGGGCCTTTAACGTACTTGAACTTGTGGTCCATCTTCGGATACAAAGATACATTCTGGGTGGTGAATGCAATTTTTGCTTGTTTTGTATCTTCATATATGTATTGACAGTTCTCTTTTTGTTAAGCTTTGAAAATTTGAGGATGTAGAAATCAAACATAAAATCAGCTGTACTAGCAGTTACATTAAAATTGTATTCCATGCACTGCAAAGTCAATTAATTTTTTTTTTTTTGCCCCGATCAAATACTAACATTAGGTAATACCTGCAAAATAGAAGCTGAAAAAGAATAAAGTTCACAAATTATGATGGTCAAGCATCCCTTACATTTTAGGACAAATGAGGGGAAAGACTCCTCTTTATTTTACATAACACCTATTTTCATGTTACAAGTACATCTTTATTACCAGTCATGTTGTGCAATCTGGTCTTATCTGCCTGAAAGAGATGTATAGCTCTATCCGTCTGAAGACTGCATTTCTTTTTAATCTTTATAATTCATATGAATGTACAACTAAAGGCACGGCTTCCTATCTTCTCTTTTTCTCTTTTTCTGGCAGGAAATGTGTTTGAGTTTGGTATCTTTTTCCTCTGCAATGTGTTAGCAATTCTTCAAACCTCGTTTCTTAGCAGTAGCTACTGGAAACCATACCATCAGCTAATTTGGGGGTTTTGATGTTAATAGTTAACAGTTAGCAAGTTTCCTTGGATTTCATAATATTTTAATAGCTTATAGCAAAACAGTACCTAGATTAAGTACACCGAAACTGTGTGTGTGTATATAAAAAGGTGGAGTTTTCTGTTCAGGATCTTGAGATTGGATAAAATATATTCCATTAGTGTACACACACACACACACACACACACGCACGCACGCGCACACACACACCCACACACACCCACACACACACACACCCACACACACACACACACACCCCCGGAGTATACCTGTGCAGACCGAGTGATTTACTTGAAACTGTGTGGCTATACCAAGGCGAGAATGAATGTACAAGTAAATTGGGATCCTACAGAGACAGTATATATTGTTGGAAGTTCTTCTGTTGATCCACTTTTTCTCCCAGTCTTTGAAAGCCTACCCTCCCTAGGTGGTGACCCTCCACCTTCCACTTGTGTATCCCTGTAGTGACCGATGCAATAATGGTGTGTGTTTTTAGGTTTTTTCCTAGCCTCAAAAAGGTTGAGTTTTCTGCTCAGGATCTTGAGATTGGAAAAAATTATACTCCATTAGTAACAAATGGAAAAAGTTTTTTTAAAAAAGGGGTTACAGTAAGTAAGTTACAATGAGTACATCAGTGAGCAAATGGGAAGAATACCCGTGTTCATTAAAAAAAAAAATCCTTAACTCAGAGCCACTGTTGTATTTCGTAAGGGAATTATGTAGTTAGTGACTCTTGTTTTGAAATTGTTTCTTCCCCAGTAATGGATGATTACGGTAACATCAATCAGCAAGTACATTTATATTTCTTCCACCCTGTGCAATGAGAGAAAGGGCATATGAATGTGAAGGAAGAATATGCATTTCTGAGGCACTGTAATTTCTCTTACTGAAGAGCCCCACAACGAAACCAAAATGAATTATTTTAGCAATGTGGCTTCATATTTCAAAAGGAAGGGGTTGTGTGGATGTATTTTCTGAACTGCCATCAGACGTAACTTTTGCCTCCTTTGCTGAGGAGAGTAGTGAGCTGTTGGCAAGTCTGATGCTTGGTGCGAATAAGGGTATTAGACTGGTACTTACAGAAATAATCACGGAGTAATTACCATTGTCACCACTTGAGGCAAAATTGGCATTTATTTTAAGAGCTGTGATTTCATGTAGTCTTCAGCTTTGGATTAAATAGGTTCTCTGCTGAAAAGCTTTTGGTTGAGGCAGTTCACATCAGGCTGCACACTCCTGTAATGGGCTGAGTTTTGGGAACCCTGGGGCTGAAAAGGCAGCAAGTGAGTTGCCAGAACAGTTCATCCAACCCTCAGCCTCTTCCCACATGTGTTTGGGAACCTCCTGGAAAGATAGTCGCAGAGACAACTATTGGAGGTTGAACAAGTTGTTCTTGCGCACTGGATCCAGCCCACAAACTTAAAACCATCACGTTTTATAGCCTTTGTACATGTTTTTGCTTTGTTGTTAGCATATTTGTATCTGTTCTAAATAGCAAGTTTTGTAGCACATCAAATACACATATGCTGGTACCTTTCTGAAACTTAATAGAGAGAACATCTTTTCTAAAAGGTTGTCAGTCGTAGATGTGATTTGGCGAATAGTGAAGATCTCCTGGATTTACAGAAGAAAGCTGGCTGATGATTCAGGACTAAATTATTCAGAACAGACTGTTTTCATTTGGGCACTTGATAACAGGGGAGTATACAAATGCATTGATGTGTAATGAATCGGCATTAATTTTTCATGTGTTTTGACAGAAGCAAAGAAATGCTCTGTAGAAAATGTGCCTTTCCAGAGTTTAAAGTCGCTCTGATTCTTCTCCGTGTCTCTGAACTGGATTTAGATCTCTGCCCAGCAGAAGGCTGTATGTACAACAACAGCAGAAGGCTGGGCAGTCTGGTGGCGTGTCTACTCCTTCTGCTTCAATAAGTAACCTTGCTTTCTGCTTGCCATCTCTGAATTTTAATAGGTCAGTTTTTTCATGGTGGAAAGACTGTATGTGTAAGACCTAATGTGGCTAGAAATGGGGAATTTGAAGTGACTGGTTCATAAATGCCAGTAGACTGAGTTTACATGAATTATGTCAAATTTCATTAATATTTTCTGATGATAGATGTTTCTGGTTTTGAGAATCCATTACAACTTGCATACATAAATTCTTACTGTCCTTGACATTACTGATAATACTACAAAATGAACCCTTTCCTCTAAGTACTCTTAAAAACACTTCTAATGAGAAACATTCTGCAGTACTGGTGCTTCAAACTTTGGAAAGTTAGGTTCAGGATCTGTAGCTGGCAGTTTGAGGTCTTTTTGTTCAGTAAAGAGTTTACAGCAACATTTAAAGTTTCCTTTATTCTGGCAATGTAGTCTTTATACATCCTGGTTAAAGGCAGATGAACGTGCTATCATGAAGTAGTCTGCTTTGAAAGCCAATTTTCTCGAACAATATGACTAAAAATAAAATCCTAAAGCAGTTGCACTTTAGCCTGCATTTGCCTTCATCTGTTCTTGATATTCAGTGCTCATCACTGCTGGTTCATTCTCTCCTTTTGAGCAGTCCATCTTTTCTTTTGCACAATGGTTTTGTCCTCCTCTATCCCTATACCTTGCTGGCTTTCCCTGAAAACATCTATAGCTCCCTGCCCCCTTCTTTATGTCCTTTTTAATCTTGTTGTCCCTCTCTGAGCATCGCTGTAAAGCTCTTTTGGCATGAAATTTCAACCGGACGCGAATCTGCCGGGAGGGCCAGGGGAATGAGCTGGAGAGTTGCCCTTCTCGTGCCCTTCCTGCCCCTCCGCATCAACGCTGCTCCATATGGTGAACGGTCGCTGCTGCTCAGTGTTAGGTTAGCTGCAGATTTCAGTCACAGATTTATATCTGACCTTGTCATTAATAGAAAATAAATGCATTGGTTTTGCACTGTTCCTTGGCATTAAGATGCATTTGAACTTGTTTTATGGACTTTGTCATGTTATTTTCCATATGAGATGTGCCTCTCCCCTGGGGCTGTGTTCTGCCACTAGTATTCTGGGCTGATTTGCCAATAAGTTTTATTTCCTTGCAGCATTATATATTTTGCAGTTTAATATCTGAGACTGATCAAATATTATACATTAGCGTGAGTATTTGCTCTTGGCTTTTATATGCTTGAACTTATTCACAGAGTGGGTGTTTTTCACACGCATTTCTTTTCAATGTTTAAGGTACTGGTGATCCATGCAACTGCACTTTTGTTGGAGTTTTGTGAGATGTTAAGCAAGTTTTATGAGCAAAGAGTATTTTCTGTCCTAATTGAATATGAAGTCTGGGATTCCACTGCAGGATTCTTCCCAGAAAAACGTGAGGAAATCACGTCAGGATTATGGATTAGAGGGTTTTTCCCAAAACTTTGTATATCTCTTCTGTTTCCTTTTTTAAAACATCTGCCTGACAGAGGTGTCATGAAACTTAGTTAATAGTATACAGTACTATATAGCAAATATGCCGAGTTTCAGCATCCATGCAGGGACAGGAATGACTCTCACACATTGATACAATGCACAGCCGATTCGATTTATTGCTCTGCTTGCGTGGTTATATACATTTTTCACATCTGCACACGCGATCACGCTTATTCGAATAGGCTACAGACATAAATCACGCGCTGTTCACGCACCCCACATTCCCATTATGGTTGGTAACTATGCACTAACGCCAATAGCAACAGACCGCCTGCACATCCTTGAACACATCTTGTTTTTGCTAACCCACACCATGTGCACTATCAGAACTTTCTCAATTGTTATTCTCAGCTGTCCTTTCCAACGGCCCGTCCAGGTATTCTAACTGTTTTGCTTAAGCGGCCTAGTCATGCTGACTCTCAAACTACATCGACCGCAACACAAATACTAAAAGCAACAGCGTAAATTAAGAAATTAGGATAATTTCTTTCAAATTTAAGGGCAAAGATCAGCCTCTTATTCCATGTCATTTTTCTGAAGTCTAAAATCACCAGGGATATGTATCTTTATGTAAAACAAATATCTTTCTTTAAAGAACAGGCAAGCATTAGTAATAGCCTTCTGATAAATTGAAAATCTATAGTTTGCTAGTTCTGACTGTATTTTGGTTGTCACTTTAAACTCTCACCATCGGGATAAATACTTTCTGGTGAAAGGACTTCCTAGATGAAGTGATGCTTTGCTAGTGCAAGAACTCACCTGATACTGAAAAAAGTAAGAACTGTCAGCTCGTAGTTTGCCTTAGGTATAACACATCTGCTCTCTGCTGACGGCTTGATCCAGACCCTGGTAATTCAGAGAAAATAACAATAATTCAGGTAACAATTCTGATAATTCAGGAGTGTGGAAAGAATTCATAGTGAACGTAGACAATTGTCATGTGCTATATGTAGGAGGTAAAATGCTATCAGGATTTTGGAGGTCGGGAGCGTGAAATTTCATCATTTTTTAGTTTGTATCACTATGAAGATAAAATTCTTTTAATGTTATGGGAAGGAGTGAAGTAGATCTCAGTAAACTTCTGGGACTTGTTTTTGACTTGTTAATTGTGTAGATTCTATACAAATTTAGGTTGAAATTTGTATCAACAGTGCTATAAACAAATGATAAGCTGAATTCACAGATGTTGATGAATATTAAAATTGAACATGTTTTCACAGTGTAATAAAAATCTTAGGATTTAGCTTCTATAAATCTCATTACCTTGCTAGGATTACAGACTGAATGCCGCTGAGGATCTGCTGGTGTTTTGCACATTTTTGTAAGCACGGGTCTCTTGGTTTCCCTAGGCTGCCGTTATCTCCAGCAATAGCTTTCGCTGCTGAAGAAAGGTCAGATCAAGAAAACGTCACGAGTAAACTCGTGCTATAGGGAGGAAGGATTATGGCTGCGCTTGCTTTTGCCTTCGTGTGGCTCCAGGTCAGGCTGCATCAGAGCTATCGCTGAAAATAACTTCAGATAATTGACTTCCAGTCCTTTTTGTGTAGGATCTGTTCTGAAAAGACCAACCGTTTTTTGTAGGATATCAGTATGGGTAAAAGTGATGCTTAAGGAGACGAAAAGCAATTCTAGGTACCCGAACCAAAATAAGGGCAACCTGGCCTGTGAAGGGGAAGAAAAAACAACCACCAAACAATTTTTCCTTTCCAGCCTTAATCCATTTTAATTTTTGTAGTTATTAACATTATCAGAACTATTGTTCCAGTCAAAAATGGGAAAGCGCAGATGTTTAGAAGCCGAATCGATCAACTTAACCGCAACAGGCTTAATACTTTTATGTGTTTAAAGATATAAAACCTGGTAAGTAGAAGTTAGTGGAAAAAAATCACCTTTGTGGCCAAGCTGAATGTAATCGCTTGAGCTTTTGTTCACCTTGGAAATTCATGAGCTGGAGAGAACAGTTACGTAAAGCAATACAGTGAAAAGCAAATAAAAACGAGAGAGGGCAAAGGGTTACTCGGCACAGAGAAAACTGGAACATGGTTGACTGACTTAGTTATTTTTTTAATCCTCTGCATGGCACTCTCTGTAGTCCTTTGCTTCGACAGTTCAATTTTCGTCGCCTTATCCTGAAAGCAAAGTGAAATTTGGGGAACAGGAAGAGAATTTTATTATTTGTGGCTGTTGGGATTTTTAAATGTAATATGTTACGGAGATAAGAGCATTAAATTTAGAGATTAAATAACTGTCTGACTTGAATTGTCAGTTTTCCACTGTATATATTTGACATTATTTTTTCATGAGTACCTTGTCTGTTCACCCTATATGAAGCAAGGATATTATAAATTAGTGGTACTAACAGTTTCCATCCTTGTTTATTTGTGCCATGTATATACACATACAGGTGTACAGGCACACGTATATTCCTTGTCAACTGTTTTTACTCTGGAGCTGGATTTGCTGAAGTAATTTGATAATTTGCTATTAAGATATATAATTATTATTATTGTAAATATTAATAATTGAAGTGAGAAAAATAATTTTGGTTGTAGCTGAGCTCAGGGTATTATGAGGAGAATTCTGGAGTAATTGAAGGTGAGCTGTATGAAGATAGATATTGTCATAATGATGCCTATTTACTGCCTTTCATCTGCCTAAATTCAGATTCAGTCCTGGACCCTTGAAATTTTTTACCTTCTCAGAAAATATATTGAGATCTTGGACATTATGACAGGGGACTTGCCATACATTATGTATCTCATGCAATCAACAAATATGTTGCAATCTAACATCAATTTGTCATTCTCGTACAGTGATACAATGTTGCGTATCTTTGATGAAACACCCTCCAGAGTCATCTCTTGCAGCCTTGGGATGCAGACTATGATGAGGGTGGGACAGGGGCAACTGGGTTCAACAGACCTGTCTGGTGAAAATTGTCTCCAGCAAATGCATTTCATCGCTCAGCTATGCCTTCTCCTGGAATTGGTGCTACACATTTGCAAGTTAGTCAGAAGGACTTCCTTCTTCCTTTTCTCATCCATCCCTATGTTATCCCTATCTCTTTATGGCTTTTCTGGAGGTCCTCACCCTGGTTTTCTATCAGCTCCCTTGCCCCCAGACATGGTTGGTCCACTTTTTCAGCGTTTCAGTTCCTTCCCTATTCGCCGAACCTCATGTGGAAGATCGAGCTAAGAGTGTGTCTCTGTTGCTTTTGTATTTTGTGCTTTAGTTCAGTCTGAATGGGTGAACTTCTGAGTCTGGAAATCGGGAGTTCGGTTTCAGCAGAGGGAGAGCGGTTGTTTGGGAACTGTAACACTGGGTGTTGTGTTGGCGGGCAAGGAAAAAGCTGATGGCGTTTAGAGAGAACACGTTGCAGAGGCTGGATGCAAAGATGGCTGATGAGCTTGAATACCTCTGCAGCTCTGGCTCTGTGCTCTAATAAGAAAGTGGCTGTGTCACTAATGAGCTTAGAGGATGGTTATGAGTTTCTTGTGCTTCCTCATCACGTTGCATTAATGGGGTGATTTGGATACCCTGAACTGCATACCCTCCATCAGCAAAGGAATTGCTCGGTTTGAGGCAGGCTGGAAGAGCAGTTGCAACGTGACGATTGCACTACTGCTGTTGTGCAAATAATCGCAGACAACTCCACTGTCTGTGCAGTCCCCCACCACCATGGACTTGGAGCTGTATAGAGACTGACTGCAATTATGCAAATTAAAGCATCACATTTGCGCAAAATGCCACATGAAGACTGGCACAATTTGGCTGTGTGAGCTTGCCCTAATGTAAGCCTAGTCAGACCTTCTGCCCTCTTCAGAGCGTGCCGCCTGGCCTGGGTCACTGCTGGAGGGTAGAGGAGCAGCTCTGCATTTCCCACATCTACCAGCCAGCTAGGGATTCAAGCTTGCTGCAGCAAAGCCAGGCTTTAATTGAGGTGAAATGTAGTGTAAGGCTTGGAAGGATGGAGCTTTAATGTATGAAGTGGAAGGCCTTTGGAGATTTGCAGAAGGTGAGATAAAACTGAAATGGAAAAGGTAGATTAATAAATGCTGCCATTTCTCATTATACTTATACCAAGCTTGGGGCAGGAGGCAGAGGGGACCATGCTTGGCCAATGTGATTGATTCCTGGCTTATTAAAAAGCAACTTTGCAATGCAAAGATTGGGTCTGTTGGCTACCATGTTGCCAACTGTAAAGGACTCGGAGAGACCGTTTGCCGGTGTGAGGACTCCTAGGGGTAAATATGTAGGAATTAGTGATTTCTTTTGACATTGCCCACCTTTTGTAAAACTAGCAGCATGTAGTTTGGGTGTGAAAGTGAGTATGTTCTGTGAAATAATTTATCTCAGGATAAATCCCAGAGCAAATATTATTTTGTGAAATATATTTACCCCAGGAGGCTTTCAGGGAAGGAGAATGTGGTTGAAAGACCAAAAATTGTAATCACCGCTAGCTTCTTTTTAACAAAAGCAAGAAGTCTTGCTTCATTCTCAAAACAATTTTTTAAAAAGTGGAATTTCTTTGCTGGAGACTCTGTATACAGCAAATCAAAACACCTGGCCTTTTTGCATCTTACCTCCGGTGTAGCTGTCCATCTGCATTCTTCAGAGGACTTGGATGTCAACATTAGCAAATTCTTAGAAAACTCAAGGGAAAAAAAGGAGTTGCTATGAACATAAGTGCCCACTGCCTTAGCTGACAAAGCATCTTGTTTTTACAGGCCTAGCCTGGCCAAGTACATTTAAAATTGTTGTTTTGCCAGTTGGCCAGCCTTCCCACCTTGGACAATATGCCATGTTGCCACTGAAAAGTGCTTTGGAGATCCTTGCAGGTTTGTCATGGTCTCTCTTGAGATCCCTGAATAGTAGTGTTTAGGGGTGTAAATAAGAACAGGTTCTTACTTAGTTTATTTTAATTAGGAAGAGCTGCTGCAGGAGAAGGTATCAGAAGATATAAAATTAGAAAGCTGGCACATAACTGGGGAGAAATGCTTGTAACTCACACCCTCCTTTGCTGCTTAATCCTTTGGATTGTCTTTATTCTGTCTTGAATATATATATACATACTCTTTATAAAAGCTGGACTCCAGCTTTGGTGGTGCAAGAATTGATCCAACAAAAAACCCCCACCCAACAGTACATGATGGCAAAGCAAAGTCACTGCAAACTATACAATTAAACTTGTCGTATTTTTTCTGTGTGTGTTAGTTTTCTGAGAAAAGAGTGAACCTGTGTCATTTCTTTTGATCAGCTTGTGTGTTATCTGCCAGCAGCTTTATTTTTTCACCTTTCTTCACGAATTGAATTCCCACGTGGTGAGCAGTTCTATTAATACATTAGACAGCAGCAGGCATGGGCAACAGGAGAATGCAATTTGTAGGCAGTTCTCAGTATAATCTTTTTATTGAGGAAATATTTCTCTTCCAATTTCTAGCAAGCTATGGCTTTCCATTCTTCTAGTGCTCCTACTCGTATGTCTTGTCCTAGTTAAAAGTGGAAAAGAAGATAAACATCACTTTTTTTCCTTCCTTTTCTTCGTATCATTCCCTTTACAAAAATGTGTAGCGGAGGGATTTTGCTGGCAGCTGCTAGAATTTGTTGGTGTACAAAACTGCCCTTGGCAGTCATTAACTTAGCATTAATGCTGAGGTATTATGGGCTCCCTGTACAGAAATCTAGTTAATCAACATGTGAAATATTTGGAATACTAGCGCTGGGTCTGCATAAAAGCAAGCTCTCATTCCTGCTGCAGATGTTCTTGCTGCTATCAGTTTATACTCCTAGCAATGGTACCTGGGGACTTCTAGATCCCAGCAAAAAAATTTTGGGAGATGCTCATGCCCCTTCCCAAGGGAATGAATTAAGACTGTAGGAAACAAAGCTCTTTTTGCAGATACAAACTTCCACATTGTATAGGTCAGGTTTTCAGCAGATGACTGGCGGGAGTTTGCACCGAAGAAGTCCAAATGTTCCATCTGTGTTTGCAGGTTCATTTACCTCCATATTAAATGGAAGTGTCTTACAGGTGCGCCTTAGTACACTGGCCTTTGCTTTGTCTTGTTAAAAACATATACTGAAAGGAAGGCAGTAGATAGAACTGCCATGGAAAATCTCATGTGGGTCTTAGATGGTAGTTTCAGGTTACAAGTCTTTTTCTTGCAGCAACGTGGACTTAAAGTTCTGACCTTTTCTACTTGTTCTCACCGTTGCGCTACCCGTGTAGTTACGCATTTACAGAGCTGGAAGTCAAAACTGTCTGAGCGAGTCCAAATTTAAGTTTTTTTGTTCCCTCCCCACACTTTTTGTTTTTTCCCAAATTATTTTGAGTCCAGATCAATTTGTTGAAGGGACAGGATGAGGGCAAAACTGAGCAAAAGAAATTGAAAACTCTGCCATGTCATTTAAAAATGCCTTTTTAAACATAGGTCTTCGAAGGATCGCCCATTTTAAATCCTAGGTAGTGGTCTCTTAAACATAAGAAGTAAAGCAGCTTTCCTTGAGCGCTAAGGATAACCTCTCCAAAGTGCAAGCGTTTCCCTAAAGAGTGGAGGAGGAATAGAAAATGAGAGACACGACTGTTGGACAAGTTTGGTATTGTAGACTTAATCTGGAGAAGTGTGGAAAAGGTGTCTGTTTTGGAAATTATCTAAAATGGCATCTGGAGGTGGGAACCTGCTAAGATTTCAAGAACAGAGGAATCTTGGTATTTTAGCAGTGTTAGTATTCTTTGTTTCTAGAAAATATCTCAGCTACACACATTCATGACAGTCATTAGTGAGAAACATGATTGAAATACTTGTCTTATTACTTGTCCAATTAATTTCTCCACTGTTAGGTGGGAAATAGGCAAGCTGAGCTACTAAGTTGGCTGAGTTGGCTGGAGTGATGCTGGAAGTATGGGAACAAGCGAGGAGTAGAGCTGAACAGCAAGCGAGTCCTGACATAGTCACAGTTTTAACAAATGAACTGGTTTGATTTACTGAATCAATTACTGAAAATTAACTGAATTTTCTTTCATTCAGTTGTTACAAGAAATTGATTGCTGTCAACAATTTCGTCATCAAAATAGCTTCCCCCGTTTCCTTGTGTGCCTCTGTTTCTTTTTTTTTTTCTTTTTTTTGTTTTGAAAATACTTACTGAGGCAGTGTGTTGAAGTATAAGCTTCCCAGCTTTTCTCTGGAAGGAGATAGTTGGGAGCAGATCACTGGCAGTTCTTTTGGTTAAGACATCATTGTCCTATCTACAGCTTTATAAGTTGAGGAAATGACTACTTTGAACATAGTTCCAAGAGCAAGTCCTCTTCATTTAGAAAGAGATTCTCATTTTAGCTTACAAAAGATACAAAACAACCCTTTGATTAAGGAACCTCTCTAAGCTGTAATTTTACATCGACCTTGACACAAGTTTTGGTTTTTTTCTGTCTTCCTCTCAAGCTGTCTGTTGCAAAACTCCACAAAGATAATCAGACATGCAAATCTTCAATATATTTTTAGTTCAACTCACTGATGTATATTCATTAATATGTTAATAAGACAAGGAAAGCATATTTTAAATTGCATATGATTAATTTGGTTAATAAATATTTGAAATACAGTCCCACTTTTAAAAGTAACCATATGAGTGATGCTGCTTTTTGAGGATTTTTTCTCTTAAGTCACAAGGAGGGTATGAAGCCTCTTGGTTTAGTGACAAAAGTAAGTTTCTAGTGCTTTTTAGCCTGACCCTGCACAACCAAAGGACCTCTGTCCTGAATTTTAGTCCTCCATGCATCATCACATTCCTAATGATTTAATTGTAATAAATTGTGCCAGTGGAGACCAAGTGAAGATCATGGCATTGTAATTTGAGTTCCCAAACAATGAAAGGATCGAGAGCAGCCCTGCTGAGAGGGACTTGGGGGTACCGATAGACGAAAGGCTGGACATGAGCCGGCAATGTGCGCTGGCAGCCCAGAGGGCCAACCGTGTCCTGGGCTGCATCAAGAGAAGCATGGCCAGCAGGTCGAGAGAGGTGATTGTGCCCCTCTACTCT
>Ga0065711_1029584_pt1 | contig 35612 bp, 14 predicted proteins | sample Hoacrofraction12_FD_59098 | JGI IMG/M metagenome (GOLD analysis project Ga0065711, IMG submission 59098) | Hoatzin crop microbial communities from Cojedes, Venezuela - Epithelial fraction 12 v2 (version 2) | ecosystem: Host-associated > Birds > Digestive system > Esophagus > Crop | place...
AAAAAATCACCAACTGTCTCCTGGAAGGAAAATTATCAGATAAGAGAAAACTGTCTCTGGAAGCTTTTTAATATTAGCTTTAGTGATCTAAAACATCAAGTGAGCTTTGTCCTTCCAGAGGAATGTTAGCTGAGGAAGAAAAGCTGTTTTTTGCCTGTAGGATGCCTGTTGCTGTGGTCTCTCCAGGGCAGCTCTAAACTCCTTTGTGAGTTTCATTTCTATGAAAAGAAGAAGCGGACCAAATCTCAAATAATCAGCTGGTTTCATATGCTGAGGATCAACAGTCACCTTTCTGCTCAAGTCTCAGTGAATTCCCTTGCCAGCAGAAAGCAGGTGTCAACTTTAATCCTACAATTTCTGCTTCTTTAATGAACCTTACAGCAGATATGGTATACTTTGATGTTTTACTGCTGTAAGAAATTATGCTTTTATACAATTCTAAGCTAGCTTCTCCACATTTAGACTTACAACATACTATTACGATAACTAAATAATACTCAAACTTTTGTACTTTAATTTAAACCTGATTTAGGTACCTAAAGGCATCCCAGTTTTCAAAGATAACTACAACTCAACTTGACCAGGAGCGAGTAATAAAAAAACCAGAAAAATTATATAAATACAAAATAATTTCATAAACTCTTTCTGAGTACAGTATAAACAAATACTGTACTGAACAGTGGGTATATGGGTGTATTATCTTGGAATCTCATCATTATGATAGGTTTTTACAGTGAAAAGGCAATAAAGTTTCATATAAATCAGAACCAATTCACTTTCTTCATGACTGTAAAGCCTCTTGTTACTTCTACTGTCAGAAAAGAGAATCACTTAACAGGAAATGGTACAACCAGCTACACATGTTCAGCATTCTAACACAGAAATCACATTATAAGATTACTATTCAGTTCTTTTAACTCAGACAAAGCCCTCTTGTTAGCAAATGATACTTTGTATTTGGCCATAACTTGTAAAAGCGGGTAATATTTTTGGTTTGTATCATAAATTTCATCACTGGATATCAAAGACAGCTAGTGCTTATTGGCTACTTATGCACAAAATGATTCTTAAGACAGCATCTGATTTTTTGGATACAGAGATGGAAACACCAAATTAACTAATATTCCCCAAATGTCTTCAACACCTCTGGAAGAACAGGGTAGGAAAGCCAGGCTCCTGTGCCTTCACCAGAAGAACACCTTTCCTAACCTTAAGCACCTTTGTTATCATTTTTCAGATGAGAAGGACAGGGAGGAAAAAGAACAAACAGAGCTAAAAAGTGAGGTCATGAATTAGTCAAAACATTAAGTAAGAAAATTTTGAATGAGTGCTGGTTTAATTTTCTCTTCACAAGCCTCATACTTTTCCAGAGTAAATTTCAAGAAACTTAAAAAATATCATCACTATGATAGTCTTGGAAAGCTGGACCCCTTTCACCAAACTACACCTATTTGGACAGTGAAGAATTATTAGTCACATTATTTTACAGGCCTGCAATATAAATAAAATGGGTTTAGAAGAGAATGTACAACATCAGAAATCCAGCCTCCAGTTTCATATAACTGTTCCAGCAATTTTGAAGTCTTCCATAAAATCTAGAAAACAACCCTGAATCTCAAGGGCTACTGAAGGGAGAATGGTATCCTATAACACTGACATCTGGACTACTGCTAGCGCATGTAATGTATATCTGTCACTGACAGCTTATCAGGTTATATATAATTCTGAATCATTAGTCATGTCTTTCTCAGCAAGCACAGGAATCTGCAAAACCAACATAGCCATAGAAGTAGTACCTTTGGAGGACAAACTCACATGTAACAATCTTAGAAAGTAATCACAAGCCATTAATACAATGCAGACCATAAATGTCAGTACAAATAGCTAAGTGCGTGTCAACAGGCAGGGAATAGGCATGACTGACCTAGAAAATCAACTTAAAATGGCAAGTGATAGCTTTGTAAATATCTCCAGCATTGGACATGAATTTAATCTCCACTTGCTAAAGATCCAATAGGGAAAAAGCAAAACCCAGCATCATTTCATAAGCAAGGAAAAAAAAAAATCTGTTCCTATTTCCACAGCCTTGTAAAAGAACTTCTGAAAAACATCCAAGAATGCAGCGTGCCCCAACACAAACTTATTCAAGATGTAGCTAGCAGATAGAACCCTACACCTGACACGGACGGGTTAAACAGAGGCAGGCTTTACATGCCCTGTCATTTGATCATGATATAGATTGATCATTTCTGTTACTAGACTAGACTGTAATGAAAAGCCTTGTGAATGTGCTAAGACCATTTTAACAGCTCACTAGAGACTGAAGTGTGGAAGGAGCATACCTAAGCCAAGTTCTGTATGCAGTCCATATACCACTATGAATAATGAAGTGTTTGGGGCAAAAAAGAAGATACTACAATGAGCATTTTTTTTCCTGTCACTGAGATTTTTTTGGATGAATTCTACTCACAATTGATTGGGTGTTATAGGACTGGGGGATATGTTTAACCACTTGATCGAATCCTCAACCATGAACTGTTTTTCTGAATAGTAACTTTGTGGAAGAGGCAGGAATTTATACACTTTTAGAACAAAAAAATATGAAACAGCCCAATAAAGACTGCTGTAGAGAAGCATTGTTTGCAAACATTTAACTAGCACTGCTATTAATTCCTTCTAAAACATGGCAGTTTTCTTTCCTGTAAAATCACAGTGAAATTGTGGGGAAACATACAGCAAATAGGCTTTCCATGTACATTGGGAGCATGACAGACACGAACATAGCCTAGGATAATGTTGGAAGAGACATCTTAAAAATGCTAATTCACTTCTTTTCATAAGAAACTCTAGCCCTAAATGCATTAATTTAACCATTAATATTTCCTGTTAGCATCTGAATACTCAAATAAAAACTTTGGAAACTACATACAATTGTACAATCAACTTAAAGCTATAGTTCTGCTTAAAAATCTCCCTTCTGAAGCATATGCTTAAAAAAAGAGAAAGAGGTTATCAGAAGAATGAGACCTCCCAGACTCTATTCTCCCAGTGTCACTATCAGCTCACACCCATGAAAAAATTAATTCCTCAGTTCTGCCAGGAATGACAGTCTCATTATCCATATTAGAACGATGAAAAAAATAATAAAATGTAGGGTCCATGGAAAAATCAGAAAAATTAAATATTGTTTCAGGGTGAATAGTGTTTTACTTTAGTGTTCGGAATGTGTTATTACTTCATTAAAAAAATTTAAATGTTGAAAAGTTGTTTTTTTTAAATAGAAGTAAAAATATTTTACATAAAAATACTATATAAACTTTTTTATAAGTTTCAAATGAGCAATTTTATGAAAATAAACATGATTTTATTAAATTTTTTTTGTGCAGCCAAAGCTGTATTTCTTACTGCAAATGCTACAGCTGAAAAATTTTGTCCCACTCTGTTCCTAGTACAGGGACAAAAGTGGTTTCACAGCAGACACATTCGCTGATGGATGAAGTATACTAGCAACACATAATGGTTCTGGAAAAGTCAAAAGATTAGACTGCAGTAAATGTATAGATGATACAAATCTCATGATATTTGTGATGCACGTATGAAACAAACTATCTGTCTCCCTTTCCCCAGAACAGACCAGACTGATAGTATCACATTTCTGTAATACGATGGGTTAGAGCTGATGGCTTTAAAGAACTGACCCATCTGGATTAATGATCCTTATCACACTGTTACACATTTGAACTGAAGCAGCATGCTTTATTTGCTGACAGTATTCAGAACTGAGATTACGATTTAATTTTGATCAGAGATCTTGGGGTTTTTTGCCTAGAACATGAATTACAGCAACAGAAATGTTTAAAGAAAAAATAGCATATGGCTAATTGGCTAGCTGAATAAACAAGTGCTCTTTCCTTTTAAGAGCCTTCTACCAAATATTCACTCAGTGCCTATTAACAGCAGGCATTCGTGGAGTCTCTGCTCATGGCCTCAAAGAGAATGCAGGAACAAATGTTAACGCTTGCCTCAAAGCAGGAGAAGTGTCATTGTTTTAAATTCATCCCCTAATATCATGTGGATTAAAAGGCAATTCGATGTGTTTTCATATATATCCAATCAATGGAGCCTGACCCAGAAAAAGGTTCCTTTCCAGAGGTGGGATTTGGGCCTGACACCTTTGGTGAGGAATGTCTTAGAAATGGCCAGTTAGAGCAAAGTAAACAACTTAAGCGGGGGTTCTCCCAGCCAGTGGGAGTCATTCATTAGGGTCCTTCAAGAGATAAGAGAAGTACTGACATGCTTGTGGAGAGCAGGTAAAATTACACACTCTCTCTGCACTCCTCGTACATTGGTCACGAGATATAAACATTTATGTCAGTGATAGCAAACCGCTTACCTTCTTTGGCTTATGAACACCAGTAGAATTTAAGGTATATCATAGCTGTGTGTTAAGTTTCTGCTACAGAAAATTATATCATAACTGCAGTGTTTTTAGATGCTATTAATTAAATTGTACAAACTTTGTCTTCTCTTACCCCAGAAAAGCAAGTCTCATAACTCCCAGACAAAATTTCTTCATCACCACAGTGCAATAAGGTGCCTATAATACAGTGATTAGCTTGATGTACAGTTAGTATGTGGAAAAATTTCAACATTTTCATCTTAAGGCCAGTGGGAGTTGATGATCTGCACTTTAATTGTGTCTATTTGTTGCAAACTTCTGAATAATTCCTAATGCTAATTCCAGTTTTCACACTTTCCTGCAAAACAAAATCAACACATACGAAATGTAACACATTGCAGCTTATGCCAGAACCTTTCTCTAAAACTTTGAGCGAAGTCAAGTAAAAGTGTATCTGAGTGAAAAGGCTTAAAATTAGAATCATAGCATTTGACTTCTCACATTTCTGAGAGGATTTCACCTATGAACACCAAACAGGATTTTTTAGCGTTGCAGGATATATGCCAAACATTTGTTGAGGAGGTTCATCTTGCAAATTCTTACCTGTAAAGCAAGTTTGTTACGACTGTGTGAACTTCGTATTTACAGGGACAAAATATAGTTCACTTTCAAAAAATCCTTTCAATTCAAAAACAAATAACGTGAACACTAAGTTTCTGTATGGTCTGGAGATGCTGTATGCCTTTAGCATTTGTGTGACATTTCCTGTGTATTTGCTTACTCTAAAGTATATTTGAATGCTGGAGGTTCTACAGTGTTCTGTTAAAATGCCACTACTCTGAAAAGTGACTTCAAAAGATAGGATTGTTTGATGTTTATTGTTTCTTAGTGATTTTGGTATCAAATGTGTTCCAGTTCAAAGCTAAAAAGATTACTTGCTTTCTGATTGTTAGATCTGCAAATTGATCCTTGTTCCAAAAAGTCAAATTGCTGAAATTTCTATAGGATTTCAATGTTCTATATTTTGTTGCAATTGCATTAATTGGGATGACACTGTCACTCAAGAAATGTGCAATCTATCAATACTATCTCTTGATGATCCAACATAAAGAATAGCATCTACTCTACAACATAAGTATGTATTTAAAAAATAGAGGCTATCTATATTCTTGAGCAGGCAAATGCAATTATTTGCACTGCAAGCTGTGGAGTGAAAAAACACCAAATTTTGACACACCTAAGTCCTGCAGCTACTAATTTTAGGGATTTTTTTTGGACACCTTTTAGGCAAATATGCATGAGATTATTAAGACAAAGTTTCTTTCATTATTAGATGTTTTATTATTGGATTAGACAGAGAGGTCTTAAAGACATAAGCCAATTAACAGTTAAGGTGATCCACAGCGTCACAGGATATGCCTTCATCTTTGTCTTTGTTGCCCCATGCTTTTCCAACTACCTCTGGTTCCTTGGGGCTAAAGCTGAAAACACTCCATTACAAACCCTTTTTTACTGTAATCTTCTTGGATGGAAGATTTTTAGATAGAGTCAAATTCTGCTTATACAAAGGAAACAAAGTTTTGACTCATGTTTTTTCACCCTGTAACTTTGATAACTGAAAAATGCGAGAAAATTAATCAAGATTGTATGCTGGGACAGCAGATCACTAGGGCAGCACACTACCTCGTTTGGCATAGGAACAAGAAAAATAGTGCCAACTGAATTTATACTGTAAATGACTCTAGATCCGTCCTTCATAGCTACACCTTATCTATCATTAATGATCTTCTTACTATTTGAACAAAGCTAAAGTACTCCATTTACATATATAGTAAACATCTCTTCCCTTAGCAAACAGATTTGACTTAGTCTGTCCTAGACTGCACGAAACTCCTTCGTACACACAAGATGCTCAATTTTCTATCCAAAAGAAGATTATTCTCTAGAGTCTATCTTTTTGGTACAAAAACGTGTGCTCTTTTCTTAAAAGAATCCCTGTCTCTTCAGTAGTCTCAATATAATTTTCAATTTTTGTTACTTGGACTCTCACAAAAGAAAAACCAACCCAAGAAGTTTCTTTTAATAGCTCATCTTAATAATATGTTGCTTAGTAGAGTTCTGTGTCTGGAACTGTTAAACACACATTCAAACTAAAATATTGGTTGCTGACTAATCTTTCTCTCCCAGCACCTGCAGAGTCCTGCTAACCCTAGTCGAATCTCTGTGGCACAGGTCAAGGTAGTTTCTTCTTTTTAAACAGTTAACCCAACCCCTCGTTGGCTGCTTTTTAACTTTTGGTGTCTAGAGGTAACCAGAGTACTCAGGTGCATCATTTCCAGGTTGGCTGGATGAGTTTTAAACTTTTTCAGCCTAATTATGCAGGGATTCACACTCCTTGTCCTGCATGCCAGACATCCATTGTATGCAAGGACACCGAGAATTATATACAAGCAAGAAGTCAGTATGATGTGGGTATAGTCAGATGCAGGTATATCCTCCCTTACAAAGTATAAACAAATGCTGTGGTAAATCAAGGTTGTTTATCAGTAATTTAAAGACAGAAAGTTCCCGTGAATCTGTAGAACCCAAAGAAAAAATCTCACAGGCCAAAATATGTAGAGTTAAGCTTAACCTGTTTTAGTCTTCATATCATCTGAGCATTGTTGATCATTGTCACGTACTTGAAATTAAAATACTCAGGACAGATTTTAGAACACAAAGCATTTTCCAGAAGATAAATCCAATCCAAAAGGAGTGAGAAGAATTAAATCAACAGGCAAGTCACATTCATTATTGCTGGTGCTATTACGGCAGTTACAGGCTGCACAGCAGGCCTAGGGAGCACAAGAGTGGATATAAAGAATATGTAGTTTCTCAGTGAAAGAGTATTTCCTGTAGGGTTGTTTTTATCCTATCCATTAAAACTCATACCCACCAAATTTCGAATATGGTGAGCTAGGATTTTATTAAATCCTTCCTCACTTTATGAACACTGGTTCAGTTTCTCAGTTAGTGTACACTGTAATATTGCTAGACTTCAGTGGCGCTACTCCAGCTCACTTTAGCTCAGGCTGGCTAAAGAAGTATTAAAATTCTGTTGGTTTTAATACATTATTAGTCTAGAGGTTTCCCCACATTCCCTTTTCATCTGTTAATTGCGATAATTTTTATTATCTGTTTTTCTCTCTAATGACTCAGCACCTCTTTCATTCTCTTCCCATTAACATTTTATTGTTGTGAATAGTGACAGAGAACATGTTTGTAATTGTTCAATAAATACCATACCACATAGAAAAAACAGTACAAATAACTTCTGGGAAAGTAAAAGACTATGACTCCTTTATGGAATCTCATTTAAAACAGATCACAGCATCCTTTTGTATCCTGTTACAATATCAAAGGCATTACACTTAAATTAAAGAAGCGGAAATAGGGAAACCATCCAGATGAGTGAAAATACTTGCTCAGGGGAATAGCTTTATTCTAATCTTGAAACCGTATATATATGAAAATCTTCATCACCAAGTAAAATCCCAGACCCTGTGACAAGGCCTCTTCTAGTAATCCATAACTGAAATGATTTCTGGTAGTCCTCTGGGTCAAAAAAGTCCTCTTGGCCAATTTATGTCATAGAAGTATGATCCAGAAACTAAAAAGACTTTGAGGATTTGAGGATTCGCACTACTTTAGTAGCTGTACACTTGACTTTGTTTTCCATGTCATCAGCTCTGAGAGACTAAGATTCTTTACCCCCTGTTCCTTTATTAACTGTGCCATCAAAGGCTTGTGATCCCTGCATGACTTCAAGAACTCACTTCAACATCAACTTGGTTCAAGATCAATTCCACTTTTTGTCAATATTATTCAAAGACTCTGGATGTGCATCTCATCTTTTATTTAAGGCATCTACGTACTTAGTCATACAGAGGTAAGTACAGGTCTAAGAAAAGCAGGTACAGTTCTACTAACTTCAGCTGAACCGAATCTGCTGTAAATAGAACTAGACTTGATCAACTGGCATTCAAATAAAAGTCCACCCATATGGGTAAAATCCATGTTTATTCTATTGCCATCTCCAAATAATATGTCATCAAGTATATTCTTATTCAAAAACTCTGTTTGTCCTACTAACCACTAGAGAGCATGATCTTAAAACACCTTAAGAATTTAATAATAATTAATGATTGGCAAATCCAATTAATTCATGGTTTTCTCCATTTACAAGCTGATCACAAATAAATCAGAAATATCTATCGACCTGTATTATTTATCAGTTTCAAATCCTTATTGGTGTTGACTGCATGCATATAACGTTTGTTTAATATATAAATAAGGATCAGCAAAGAAGATTTTGACTAAATATATGACTCACCCTAGATTTTAGTTTTCTGATTAGAGGGCCTGAGAATAAAATTTTCAGCATATGCTCACATTCTCAATGGTAACATCATCCCCAGAATTTACTTCAAACTGACCACTTCCTTTTCTTTTCCTGTTAGAAACCACTTCTGCTGTTAACGCTGTCTTTCAGCAGAGGGCAAATTATGCCCCAAAATAAGAGCAGCAGGTATGTCAAAAGAGCAATTAAAAAGTAGAACAAAATCAGTTTACAAATTCAAGTAGCACTGTCTTGTAGCACTTGCTCATTTCTAGCAAGAAACTCACAAGTTTGCGCCTGAGAACAATGAGCTCTGAAACTAACAGAGGGATTTAATAACGCAGCCGGTTAGATAGGAATGAGGCCCTAGAATCCTTCTAGCAGGCTGTTGTTAATTTAACAGGTTTCATTCTCCAGCAGCCTGGCCCTGGTCCGTCCCATCTTGATTCTGGGATAACAGAAGATGTGAGGCTGAAAGCTGAACATCCGCACTAGAGACCTTTAGCAGCCAGCCCCTCCCTCCTCACTCCCATACTCGCCTCTTCACTTCATGGCCGTCCAGACCACAGTACAGATGAAGCACACACAAGTCTGTATACACAGTTCCGGACCCCAGACGTCTCCCTTTGTGCTGAGAAATAAGCCATCAACTTAATGAAATCATTGATGGCATTTCAAAGGTTAAAACAGTGCTAGAAGTATTCCCTCTTACTTTCTCACATCTCTCTAGAGAAGACACCACTAGTTCTTTGAAACAGTAAATAAACCTTAAACCTTTACGTGTTCAAAGGAAACGCTGGCTTGTCTCAGAGAGCATTCCTTTTGACACAGCCTCCAAAAGCCTGCTCCCTGGCAAGTTCATCCTGTTCCTCAGGCAAGACCTGGGTATTCCCTGCTGTGAAAGAGCAAGCCCTTCTTCCCCTTCTCCCTCAGTGGAAAGTACATCTTCTTTCTAGCCAGGCTAACCTTTGACTTTGTCTAGAGCATAACAATATTCTCTCCTTTGAAAGCTTCCTGGAGGACTTCTTTCTTTAAAGTATAGAATTGGTCTAATTGGACCTCCAAGAATGACTGTCATCGTTTTTCACATTGCCTTACAAACTCGCTATCCTCCCCACCTCTCTACTCTGTGGTGTTAGATTTTGTTAGGTTTTAGATTAAAATAAATTAAAGGCAACTGCACAGGGTTAAAGGCACTTTGGGGTTCAAGCCACTGTTATTGCAGTAGCTCTCTCTCTGCTGTGGCACTATCATGCATCCATCACATTGTCACTTCTCCTTTCAGTGTACAATTGACAGAGAACAAGATGGAAACAGTCCATCAATCTAGTGTCACAGCTGTAATAAAAGTCTACAGAAAACCTGTAAAACTGCTTGCACTCTCAGCTATAGCACCAGTGTGGTAGCTGGTGTAAAGTATTCTACAGAGCTGCAAAGAGGTAGCGTGTCATACAGAAAAACTGCCATTTGAGTCATTTTGTAAGCACTAACTGCTTGCAGATACCACCCTATCATAACAGGAGAGAACGAGGACTGAGCAAACAAACACACGCTTCTGCAGTTCTCACACTAAAAGCACAGATAATTCTGCTATGCTTTCATCTGTTGGGCTGCATCTATTGTACACACTAACATGCTAAGGGCCATCATCACCCAAGTCCCAAAGCATTTGTCTCAGTGTCGTGGTTTAACCCGGCAGCCGAGCACTGGACAGTCACTCGCTCACCCCTCCCCTTCCCCCCCAGACGGATGGCGAGGAGATATGGACAAAAGGGGGAACTCGTGAGTTGAGACACAGGCAGTTTAAGAAGACAAGAAAGGAAATACTCATACTAATACTAATAGTAATAAATATGCACAAATACACAATACACATACAAATTTTTCACCACCTGATAAACAATTCATAGACAGTCCCCAAGCAGTGATCATGGAACCCGGAAGTTGCGCGTTTTGAGAATTTTGCAAAACTCCCAAAAAAAGACTGAACTCCTAGAAAAGTTCAAACTCGCAGAAAAAAAAGGAATCAATAGAGAAGATTCCTGCCCCCCAAGCCAAACTCCATTCATAAACTGATAATGACATCTATGGTATAGAATATTTCCATTGGCCAACTTGGGCTAGCTGCCTGGCTATGCTGCCTCCCAGCTCCTGCACTCCTGCTCATCGGCTGAATGTGGGACTAGAGATAGTCCTTGATTTCTTAGCAAGAGCTAAAAACATCAGTGTTATCAATATTCTTCTGGTACTAAATCCAAAACACAGTAGCTGCTGGGAGGAAAATGAACTCTATGCCAGCCAAAACCAGGACACTAAGTAACCAACTAGTTCACAGTGCGTAAACATACAACTCTTCTCCATGAACAGAAAAATTTGCATGTGTTTTTTTGTGTGCTCTATATATTTGCCCCACTTGGTGAATTATAGACAACACACCTGAGCATAGATTTCTTGTAGAAAAATACTGAAAGCCACAGTTAAGAGAGGACTGCAAGCTTTTGAAGTAAGGAACATGAAACACATAAATCCTTACTTATAGTTCACAACATACAATTTAATTCTATGGAATGCATGCTTTAGATGCTCTGCGCACAATCGAGAGGCATGTACGAGAAATATCAGACACAAGCCCCACTATCTACTACTGTTCCCATTCCTGGGAACAAAAATGCTAATACAAAAGTAAATTAAGGAAATAGGTAAGTGAAGAGATAAAATCATCATGAAGGTGTATGTTTAGGAGGGAAACAGAAGCATCGGAAACCAAATACACAAACTGTATAAAGATGTCTGAGGAGACTGAACCTTAGGAAGAGTACAAGGAATATAATTCTACTTCAGAATACAGTAACTTTCTAAAAATACATATGCAGGTTACATGGATGGTTTTTTAAACATTAAATCTGATAGGAATTACATTTATATTAAAGGAACCAACTTTATTTTAAAGAAGATCAGGAAATACCCCCATCTTCCTAGTTGCTCACATGAAGAAAGCAGTCAGTATACTAAATGGCTCCTTTGCCAGAGTGAAAACCAACCAAAGAATATCTTTACAGACATTCTATCAGATTACTTTTAGTAATAAAACAGAGACTCACTCTTTAAATAGTTAACTTCTTACTCAATTTTTAAGTGATTGGTCCTTCTTTTGTGCCATAATCTACCACAAAAAGGGGGTTACAAAGCAGTTAAAATCCACAGTTTTGTCCAACTTTCTTCATAGCCTGTGTCAAAAATTCACTGGAGGAATAGTTTTGTTTATCAAATCATAATCAGATGTTTGCAGGGCGACCCATAATATGAGCAATGGCAGATATGTCTCAGTCTTTGCGTCACAAGATAATGATTTGAGTTAACAAAAATTGTTTGGGTGAGGTCATGGATCTTTCTATCATCAAATAAGAGTTCAGCAATTGGGGTAATGAGGAGCAGCAGGAAAAGCAAGTGGGAGAATAGAATGAAAAATAAGATTTCTACTTTTTTTGATTCATTGAGACTAAGCCTTTAACTGTTCTAAGAAACAAGTTTTTTCTTGCCGGTTATAAATAGCAGTTCCACTTCATCATTTATGTGGACACAGAAAAACATGCTATAAAGCCAAAACCAGAAAACTGCTAAAATCTAGGATTTAGGATAATGCTTACCATATTGGCAATTGCTCTATTTCTGATAAATATGAAGGCTTTTCCCGAACAGGATAACCAAGAATGACAAGAAGGAAGCTGAGGAGTTTTTTGTCATCCCAGAAAACACAGTAGTTAAACTGTTAACAGACCCACAAAGCAAAGAAACCTTCTGCCACATGAACAAAGCTCACGCTTGCACTATGGAGCTGACTTCTACACATAATCCTCTCCTTCCAGATCCACACTGGAGACTACAGCCATGGTCATTCCCTGGTTCTTTTGCACTGTTAATCACTTTTTTAACTTTTTTTTTTTTTCCCCGGGGTCAAGAGCCCTTAAGTACTGCAAAACCAGCTTTATGTTACATCTCCAGCTACCTGAATAGGCATGGATTTACTGGAGCAACAGGAATTTAAGGGGATTTCAATCAGTTCATCTCCCATTATGTTAGACCATGTGAATACACAGATGTGCCCTACTTTAAATAAGGGCTGAATTCACCTCCCCTCCCAAAAAGGGCGCAGTGGCCACAGGATAAATTACCCGATGCTTTCATAACCAGGAGAGTAGTAAGGCTGGAGCACCACTTTGTTAATAAAGGCATTCAGATGATGGAAAGAGTCCGATAGATTGTTGCTTCCAGAGGGGAAATAATACCTACGTGGGTCCAGGATTAGGGATTTGCAAAAAACGATGCAAGATTTCTCTGATATTGCTGCTTAATGAGACCATGAAAGCAAGGCCTTCACAGGTGCAGGAAGAATTATCATGCTTGGACTTGCAGAGCCTCTGCCTGCCTAACCACCCAGCAGGTGTCTAGGTTTGGGACCTGGCACTGTAGTCCCGTGCTCTTTGAAGTCTTCTTCCCTCTAGCCACTGCGACTGGCTTCAGTCTCTCCAGCACAAGAGATGCCTATCTATTCTAAGTTCAGAGGATCAATACTGATCTCCAAGATGTTGCATGAGCTTGAGCAAACTCTGAGATAATCAGTACCAGAAAGTTACTGCTTTTGTATACCTCTCTGAGCTGAACCACATTCAGACACACACATACCTTTCAAAGGTTCCTAATTCCAACATAGCTTTTCTTAGATAGCAAATGAGAGAGCACAGATCCACTCAAAAGAATTCATCCATACTATAATCCTGCCTATTTTCCCCACTTACCTTGAAAAGATCTCTGGCCTTAATTCAGTGTCCTTTAAGGAATCCAGATATTCTTTCTGTAGCTCACAACTTCCCTGAGCATCAAATTTCCCCTTTCTCTACCCAGACTGGCTCCCACTAGCCATGGTTTGGCCTCTCTGTTACAAAAACATGCTCCACTGTTTTCTGTCCATAGCCTCCTCCTCATCTTTGTGAATTCTCCTGCCTTTTATTATTTTCCCAGTACCTGTGGTTTTAAGCCCAACGTCAATACACTGTCCATCTGCGGAGAGATTCTCTTTTCTCTGGTCCTCCTATCATTGAAGCCAGAGAAGAATTTCTCCCCCACAGATGCCAAGGTTACAGTTCTATTTTGTTATTCCAGGTAAGATTTGGCAACCTCTTAGACTAAGCTGTTCATGGATAAGTACAGAAACTATTCCATCTTCTTAGCACAAGGTGTCTGAGACGCTGCTCAATAAAAGACAGACAGTTCTAAGACACAAGAATACAAATTGATTGACAAAAATAAATTGAAAGATGTAGTTTTGGATATAGTCAAACTTCTCACAGGAATAACTTGCAGTTTCTACCAAGATGACAGGCAGAGGTTTGATGTTTTGTAAACAGGCTAAAGATCTATAATGTTTGGCCTACCTTAATTCTGAACAAGTGGCATCACCTCAAGAATTTAAAGAAGTATTAGCCCTGAAAGTTCGTGGTGACTGTCTTCATGGGAAATTTTCATGAAAGAAATCCAATATACAGGAAAATTCACAGCAATTAGTGGATATTGCAGATTGTGTACACGTATTTTACATTACTTGGTAATTTTAATTGTTAAGTCTCACCCAAATGCGATTTTGCAATTAGTCTTTTATCTGTTTGATGCATTCTCAGCACAGTGTTAGGCAGGACAGCTTTGGATAAAGAATGTTCAGATGTTTGTCTTAGATTAAGTAGGAGGGTGTTAATTGGAAAAATAGTCCCTGATTTTGATATTAAATATGAGTATCATGAGGCATATTTTCAGGCTTATAAGAAAGGGGCACCTAAATTCTGCACACTGTGTTTACTTTGCAGCTCTTGAAATGAATGATACATGTTCTTGCTAGTGTACAGATGGTCATTTACTTCCATGCCAAACTAATGATAGTTTTTTCCCTGCCTTTTAACATTTGCCCCAAATTTATCTATTGTTGAGTTACACTTAGCTTTCTTAATTAGAAGAGAAAGTGAGTGCAATTTGAAGGCTCTGCTGGGATACATTTTCCAAACTACCCCCTAGAGTCTGAGTCTTCTTGACTCTTGGGGAATCCAAACAGCCTGATGTTATTTTGGCAGCTCCTGTTTTCTAAGTTCCCTACTTTCTCTTTTCAACAGACAATGCCTTCCTCCAGATCTCCCATACGGACAGTGGGATGGGATGCTAACATCCTGTATGGCTGCTAAATTCTAGTTCACTCCTCAGTTCTTGGGAGCATCGTGACTGCTCACTTGTTTCCACATGTTTTCAATGGTTTCTGTGACAGTCCTCACCTCAGGGCCAACTCATTAAATAGAGTTGTCGGAGATCTTTCGTGTCCGTTATGTTGGAAGATTTAAATCTCTTAATATACTTGCTCGATTATACAGATATGGCTTTTCCTATTTCTAGATTTTCTATTTCAGTTGTTATTTTTCAGAATGTCATTTATTAATTCTCCCCATATTCCCCTTTAGAGCATTAACTGTTACCTACCCGATAACTTGTTTGACTTACAGCCCCAGGTTGCTGTAAAAAGCATCCTGTGAGGACACGCTGTTTGGTTATTCATGGAGCTCTGTGTTCTCCAGATTTCCTTCCTGATTTTTCAGAAACAGTTTCATAAACTAAAACTACATTAGAAAACTCACTCTCCACTGCAGCATATGATTTAATGCAAATTATCAAGATATTCTGCAACAGTTATGAAAAATATTTAAGAAAGAGAAAAGTAACACTTTTCCACCCAGCTTATAAAACATTGAAAGGTCTACTGAGAAGTGCAATAGACTTCTTGTAAAACCTTGACAGCAACTACTTTTGATCATGCCTTTCTGCCCATATCACAACCCTAATGAAGGGATTTTGATCTTTGCAAAGCCAGTCCACTCTGAATTACCTTAGAGGTATTGAAAATGTTTATTATCTGTACGAGTTTGCTGTTGCTGCTTATTACTTTATTTAGATTTATTTAAAGTGCTCATCCACAGCTCTGTTACATTATTCTGCTATTCATTTCCCTTAATCAGAACATTCAGTAAATGGTGTTGCTATAGCAATACAGCAACTTTTCATATGATCATATTCTTGTCTACTGCAGTCTATGCAAGGAAAATTAAAAGTAATATTATCGACAGCTAAAGTGGTCCAGCGGTTCACCTAGAAAAACGTCACCTCTCACTTTGAGAGCCAGCTTGCACACAGGTATGAAATAAGTGTACACATAAGATATACTTTAAGTTTACTATTCGCCTTGTTATACGATGCACTTAAATGGAGGGCTAATAACGGAGCATGAAAGCATTTCTCCACCTTTGTGCACCAGAGTGAATGCTTTTCATCCTCGGGTCTTGAAGGCGGACTGGCACAGCCCAGTGTTAAAGGCTAGAAATAGGTCAGAGATTCTCCATTAAACTAGTAGTGACCCACATTTCTATGCAAGTGGCACAGTGTAACCGTCCCTGTTAGTCCAAACTATCAAGTAACGCAGAAGTACCACTCCTTGGACCTAGGTTCACAAGTTAGAATTTGTTTCCCCATTTACCTTGTGCTTGACCCACATAAAGCCCTCTCGGTAAAGATTTAGTATTTGAATTAAATTCACCGATTCACAGTTGTATTTCTCCAGTGTGAGTTACGCTGACATAAAATAAGGTGGCGAATAAGGCCCTGAGGGCTTTAGGAATGATAGGGCTTTTGCAGGCCTTTTGGCTTGGGATGAGTTTTTGCCCACGGTGAATACATAAAATAACTAGCAAACTCTTTTACTTTGAATATCAGTTACAAGACCACAGAGTCTTCATTACTTTAGTGGCTGGGGATTGAAAGTTCCAAAATTAGAAAAGCTACTCAAGGAAAAAAAAAATTAAAAAAATCTCTGCATGCTATAATTGAACTGGCTATGAAAAGAGCTGTGAAGAGACTATACAAGTGAGGCAGTGAATATACTACTCAACAGAACAGAAGCAGCAAGAGGAATAGACACTGCAAGTCATTTCTAGGCCAGCTAGACACAGAGGGGGATAGCAGGCCAAATAATGCAAACAAAAGAGAATTAAAAGTGCTTTACTAAAAGATTAATTTCAAATGTTTATAATAAAGTTACACAAATACTTCAGTAATTCAGCCTTAAAATAATGTAAATTAATCTTACTTGAATCTGAGATCATATGTTCTCTTATAAACTTTGTGGGTGTTTTTTCAATAAATTTATCTTGATGCAGAGATTCCTATTAGGTCTTTTCACCTGTGTCCATTTCTTCTAGTCACAGAAGTTTTACTTTCCTTTGCTCCCATGTAACTCACTGGTCCTCCGTGATTATTCAGGGAAGAGCGGAGTGAAGGAAGAGGAATGATGCAAACCTTTTTACTTCTACGATGTCTGTTAAAAAAATAAAAATAAAATTAGTGCAAACAGAGAAAAAGTAGAGCAATGTACACATCAGAGGCAGAAGATGACAGTCTCGTTACACAGATTTCATGTCCTGTTCATAATTAGAATGATACAGTCCTCCTCCACAGCTGGTTTTATGAACAAGGCATTCTGGAATTTGTTCCAAATAGCTTGAGATCTGGTAGTATCGTTTATGAAAACAAAACATGCATTTGGTGTCTCTATGCTCCCTTAACTTTGTTATCATTAATTTTTGTGTTGGAAATCAGAATATCATCTCTTTTCTTGGATTAATTTCATAGAGATATCTGATGTTCGGTGGTGTGCATGTACTTCTGCCAAGGTACTTGGCTCAGCCTAGAGTAACTCAGTTGCAGAGCAGCAGTCTGTCTCGCTTAAAGAATCCCTCCTACTCCACCCAAGCTGAGTATTTTTTTCTGAGTAATCGTTTGCTTTTTCCTTTGCATCACCTATTTTTTATTCTCTGTGGTTGGCTTAAAAGGCAAGAACACATTAATCAAGTCATTGTTTTCTATAATACTAATCCCAAAGCTTGTTCTTTTCTAGGTTTGAATTCTGCTACTAGTGACTCTACACTCAACATCTCCTGTGCACGCATTGCTTAGCAATGAGGGCACCTGCAGCAGGCTACATCACCAATTTCAGAAGCATTTTTGGATCAACTCTACCTGCCAAACTAAGTGAGGGAGTGAGTCCATGCCTATTTATAATGACCGCCCATGTACAATGATTTTTCCTTTTGCTTATCTGCACCCTAGAAGCTGTGATGAAAACTTTATTGGTGGTGTACAGGATCTACAGCAACACACACTGGAGCAAGCTGGGACTCACATGCGATTTCTCCATGGGATTTTAGTATATTAAACCAAATTTCATTAGTACTGGATCCCCTGACACAGACTCCATCTCCTTGTTTCTCATACACACTGTATGTATTTATGGAGCACAAGTAGTGCAGCATCTGAGCACCACACAACTAGCATATGGAATAAATCTTTTGTAAAATACGAGACCAGCAATCAGCACAGAAAAATAAATATATTCTGAAGCATAACTGTAAAGTCTGTCCCACAGAGAAGACATTAATAGTTGTTAAATCTATCAGTGTGCATACAAATATCCCATTATGGTGGATCTACATTCTTATTAAATAGCTATCTTTCTTCCAATCAGTTAAATCAATCCCTCTCTCCTTTTTCTGAAACAAAGTACTCTGTATTCCCCATAGTTGGCACTCAGCCTAATTTTATGTAAATCTGACAGAGAAAATAACTTAATTTTCACTATGTACTGCATTCAACCAAGGCTCTGGGCTATATTTGGAATGACAACCCTCCCCCACGCCCATTCATTCATTAATCTGTTTTCCATAAATTTTGTTGCACAAATAATATAAGCTCATTATAAATATAACTAATAATGAATCCAGCTCCAAACTATGAATAAACTATGCTCTGGAGTTTTTCCAGTTTCCAAATAATAAGAATCTTGTCTGAAAAATGGTTGAAGAACCAACCATTTTGATCTGACACAACATAAAATTAGGATTGTAATAGGAAATTTCTAAAATCAATATAATAGCCTCTGCTGGACGCATATAAAATCCCTGAGTTAAACAACTGTGTCACTGAAGCATTCGGAGACAGGGGACGGTTGGAGGCCCATTATGTGCTTGCTGTCGCACTCTGCTGAAATGCAGCTTTTATTAAGCCACATATCTCATGGAAAGTTTCTTTATAGCACACATTTTTTCTTTATCCTAACTTTGTTTTCCAGAAGAATATATGCTTAAATTTCAGAGGCTGAGAGAGACTACTAGGTAGGGGAATAGAGAAAGCATGACATGTCCCTTTACCAATATCAAATGATACTTTGTAGTTGGGATTTTTTTTCAAAATTTAATGAAAAGGAGCAGATTAAACACTACTTGCAGAAGGCCTATTTGTCTGTTTATGTTTAAAATGCTTAACTTTGGGGGTGCCTAAGTTATCTTGCAATCAAAAAAAAAAAAAAGCGCATTATTTAGAAAGTAACAAGTATAAAGTTTGCAACTCTGGCCTGAAAGTTTTTCCTTTTACTTCTTTCAGAATTAAATAATTACAGAACTTGCATATAGTTTATTCTGAACTACTCATGTTGATAAGAGGTTCTACATAGTATTAGTATTCATGGACATCAAACAAAAAACTGGCTGAGGATGGCATATTTCCCTTCTAACAGGAAAATTGTTGTGTGAAACTGTACATAGTTCAAACAACTTCAAAAATAATGTTTAATATTTAAAGAAAAGTACTAGTCAAGGGTTTCATAACTTCAGTAGATTTTATCATGTATTATTTACCTATTGGAGACTCTGAAACCTGCTCTATAACAAAAATGCAAAGACGGGTGCCGAAGTAGCCCTTCTAACTCTGTGAGAACACCTGAACAAGGGGTTTTGAGTATACAAGATCTTAATAGATAAAAAATATGTGGATGATTATGCTAGAAAAGAAAATATTTGATGGCATTATTGTGTTAATTATTAAATCAGATTTAATTTTTTTCAGTTACACCAGACTGAGTTAGACACTTCTGAACTGAAGCCTAAACAAGAGAGAGGAAAGAAAAAATTGTCCCTCCTCAACTCCCAGGTATGGTACAACTCTCTAACCTGCCTGGTCACTGCTCTTGCAGACTGGAACAGAAGCCCATCAATTATACCACAACAGCTGGACAACACCTGGTGCTAAAAAATCAAAATACATGGAATAAAAATTGATTTTAAACCTGCATACGTAACTGCCCAATGAAACAGCACTATATTTTAAAAGGAGCAGAATACAACAGAATTTCCAAGCCCTCCAACCAGAGCTGACATACAGAAAAATCAAATGGGGCAGGGGCGCATGTTCCGAAGTATGCAGCACAAAACCAGTTATGTTTAAACTTTTCTGCATGGCCTTGCAAACGTAGAGCCCGCCCACATTTTCTATGAAGGAGTCTCCAAGTGACATGGGCCAAGAGACCCATCTGAAATAAACAGCCTTACTTCTCTGCTCCTTCCCTAGCTGCTTTGCTCCCACAGCTCGCAGGCCAGAGTCGGCTGGCACGTCCCAAGAGCCGCAACAGCAGATGCCTTGCACACCCCCCGGGAGCAGGCAGCCCCTGCCCAGCCCTGCTAGTGCTGCTGTCACTGGGGCAGAAGGCAGTCGCGCTCCCTGACATGCACGCTGCATTTTTTCTGCTGGTGAAGCACTCCTGAGCAGCTGGTTTTAGCTACCGTGGTAGCATGAGGGATACTGTAAACAGCAGATCTATCACAACACTAAGGTACAATAATCCCACCTGACTTGAAATGTTATACTTCATCTGAAGGTGAATCAATAACAGGCTTTTCGCTTGCAACTAATCTTCAGCACAGCTCCAATATGGCATGTGAAGTGTTGAGAAAATAACAGATTTGCTATTCCTGAAATTATGCAGAAAATATCAAGTAAAGACTTATTTTAAAGACTTTGCTATTTGTTCATGGTCATCCTATAAGCAGAAAGATTTATTCAGCATCCAGTCATTGAGTAAATTGCTGTGATTAATTTTTCAGTCACCAGTGTCTTTTGCAGGAAGAGACATTTAAAGAACGTGTGCAGTGAACATTTTATAGGTTGCATTTTATTTGGCAAGGAAGTTGGACAAGAGGAAAATGACCTTGCCTGACACAATTTCTTTATGAGACCATCTTCTCAATGATCTATAGCTCCACCAAAGTAGAATTATGCTTTCAGTGCTGCCCTTGGAACATTGGTCAAGTAATGTTGCGAACACACATTCTTCCCTGTCAAACATCTAACCGATCCCATGGTTTGCAGAGCTACTACTATTACTTCCAAATTTGATTTGCATGTTTTCTGCAGAGAGGTGCCTATGCCTGTACATGATAAGTAGCTGCACCTGCCTTCAATTTGCTTTACTACATCTAATTTCCTAGGTGAGCCATTCAAATACTATACGATGGCAATCAAAGACTAGTAAGATTTCAGTAGTGAAGGCAAGGACTGAATTACTCTCAGCTTTCAACCTGTGTTTCCCTGGCCTTGTCCAATTTCTTGACTAAAACTGGGAAATAAAGACTCAGCTCCACTAAATAGAGCTGTCGCCTGTTCCCTGGGAAGCTGCAGGGTAGAAAAATGTTTTATCAAGATCAGATGCTTTATTCTGGTAACTCAGCTTTACGACCGCAGCCTTCAAACTGACAGAGAATTTATTTTAACTTATAAATACAGGTAAGGTACATTTAATACATATTTGTGCAAATCCCAGAAAATAGGTCTGTTGTTTTGTTTTTAATCATTCTCTTTTTCATGAGAACTAGTGTATTTATGGCTAAAAACAAACATAAGAGAAATAAAGCTTTGATATCATTTATCCAGTTCACATCTAATACTTGATTCAGTTACTATTGCCCTGTTGGCATTACATGCTTGAGTCGCAGTTGGAAGCAATTTCAACTGTCAGGATGAACACACCTCACAGGATCAACACACCACAGTACAACCCATGCTGGTACATTAAACTTGGTGTTCTGAGGGCAAAAATTTACATATGTCCATTGTCTTCTGCTGGAGTCTCTGAAATCACAAAGGCAATGTGTGATTTCATAAAATGGGAAATAACTTGTTTTCTAAGAAGAAAATTGTACTTATTGTTTAAAAGGATTATTCCAATGGAAACAGAGAATTCAAGAGAGCTTTCCAACATGAATATATAGAAATGATCAACCTCTCAAGATGTTTTGTTGCTGGATCTCTGAACTGTATAAATCATACTCTGTTTCTTGCAAAAGAAACTTCACTCTGAAATAACCTAAAAGATAAAGAGAACGTCTAGACAACTAAAGCCAAAATACAACTAACTGGTAACACACAGAGTCCATAACTAGAGGGCCAAATATGCTTTCTTATTATTTTATATCAACACATTATCCTCTTGTTTTACACTATATCATTACCTTATACTACACTTTCCCAATTTTCATAATGTATTTAAGCAGGCCAGAGCACTCTACCTCTTTATCAAATCCTGAATTCTGTCATTCCATCACAAAAAGGACAGAGAAGTATAAGAATATATTTTGGTGCTACTGAAAATTAGGTTAAATGTTGTCACATCAGACATTAAACGATAAAATTTGGAAATAATAAATTAGATACTGTATCTAATATGATTAGACATAATACCTAGCAAAAATGTACCAGTTTTAATATACAAGTCTTCTGAAAAACATAGGAGTGCAAAAAAGAGAGAGAACATTTAATACAAGCTTGTCACAGGAATATGAAATGTCTTCTTAGTTGTGAGCAATTGCTTGATTATCTTTTCTTCATACCACTTAGATTTAGTTGGGCTTAACAGTTACCATGTAATAGCAGAAAAGTGATAGAAAGCGCACTCTACTCTCTGAATGAGCATATATGCTTTTCAAAATCACGCTACCATTTTCAAGATCAGGTTAGCCATTTGTTACACTCAAGCTGGAATGCAATATGCAATGTTTCTCCCTTAAAACACCTCCTTGTCTCATATAGTATCACTTCCAAACTTACAGCTAAAGACATTTTCAGAATATAGTCTCTAATGCAACCTCAGTGCTTATAAATGGACTCTCCTAGCAACTAATTCTTTAAAGACACATAATGCATGCTTGAACAGCATTATCTTCTAAGGGGCTTCATGAGTAGTCCAAGTTAAAAGAGCACAGAAAGAAAATCCACTTGTTAAATGAAGTCAGAGTAGTAGAATAAATTTATTACTTACTAAAATAATCATTTTATTAGTAATACAATTCTTCTATTAATTTCTGTTATAAGAACTGCACAATGGCAGAAAATATTGCTTAAAAATATTTTTTATTGGACAAATGTATTAATTCCATTATCACATACCCACCATGACAGAAGGTCCTTACCTAAGACTTTCCTGCAAGTTTAAAGGAGAGAATGTACTTTAGTACCAGGGCAAGCTAAAATGGGGCTTAAGAGCCCACTGAACCACTAGCCTCTAGAAACTGATCCTAACCAGATCACCCACAGAAATAATCCCACCTGGTGATTGTTCATAAAGCCCCCAAAAATTTATTTGCAGGTTTCAACAGAATAATCATCACCGCAAATTGGCACTAGTACCCATCTTTTTATCTCAGGAGAGAAAGCAAACCTGTTAAAAATATACTTTGTAAACTCCAGCCAACAAAGTGCCTTTTAACCTTCTAAGCACTTGGGCTGTGGTATTATCAAGTCACTGACAGTAATTTCACTGTCAATAATAACACAAGCATCACAAGTGATATACATGGACATTTTCATGACAAAGCAATTTTTACTCAAGAAAGCGTTTGTTCCCATGAGATACAAATCTAGCTCTTTTATATTCATAGTAAAAACCATCTCTTGATGTCTCAAAGAGCGGTAGGAGGAAATTAGCAATGAATGCTTTATTTCAGGAACTGATCACTGAATGGTTACCCAGGCACTGCCAGTCAGGACAGAGCAAACCTGCAGTGGGCTGTCTGGCAAAGACAGGCTCCGCTTTGCTTAGGCAACACTGGTCACGCTCCAATAGAAAAAAAGAGAAAGATACATTTCAGGAACTGGCCCAAAGACTGGTGGTTCAGGCTTTTGTTTCTAATTAAAACTTCATAAAAATATATTGATATTGCTTTATTAGAAATTTCTTTCATCCCACTACTTTCTCAAATGTCAATTGCTTGAAAGGCACAAATTTTACACGTTATCAGGTCTTTCAACAAATTAGAAAAACAAATATGAACATAGTATACCATATTCCTATATAATGAAAAATTTATTATAAGCAAAGAATTGCATACTGTGCTAGTGTTGTAAATTACTTCCTCTGTGACTTTTACAACATTGCCTATGAACATAATTGAATGTCACTAGTTTATGTTTGCAAATACAATCCCAATGACATTGCACCTGGGAGCGTGTACATACAGTCATCTGTTATGGAGAAAGATCTAAACATATGGCCTGTTGATTGGGGTCTGGCCCCAAAGCTATCACAAAATCCTCCAGCCAGTTTTCTGCCAGACTAACCCATCACAATAATTCAGCTCTATCAAATAGGAGCTTCCCAACAATGACCGAGAAAGTGTATAGCATTTGAAACAGCCACTTTAGATCTAAACACTAAACATTTGAGAAAGCAAAGGTCAGAGGCATACCTCTTACCAAGAGAAAACTATACTGTGTCCAGCCCTACATTTTTATTCATCTTACTAGGCTGGCCTGTTAAGATACAGGTTTTATATCCTTCTTCAATATCCCAGTAACACCCTTCTAGAGCAAAGCATTAACAGTGAGCTTATCTTTTGCAGATACGGGTACCATCTGTATGTTCAAAGTAAGCTGATTCTTTAAACACAGTTGGACCTCATGCACATGCTTCCCATCAGCTTTCAGCAGGCAAACCAGTTTTGGACAAGTCTTCTGTGGCTCACAGATGCAATGCACATGCTATCACTTACACAGGCAAAACATGTTTCTTTGCCTCATTTCTGCACGTGTTTTTCTGAATAGGATAGTAATTTTTAAAAAGTAGAAATTAAACTGAAAGTTTCTATTTGTGAAAATGAGCAAACATTCTTGGGAATTGGAACAGGATAAGATATTTAAACTTTGAATAAATACCTTTGGAAAGAATATTTTCCACTTCTAAACATAGGAGTTTGATGAATTTGAAATGAGATACAACTTTTGACAATCACTAAAGCTTACTGCAGGGTTCCAGACTTTAAAAATAAAGGTCTACATGTACACTTCTTGGAAGAAACAGCAATCAGACTAAGAACTAAGCACCTGTTGGCAATGCCAGAATCTATAAATTAGGGCAGTATCTGTCGGTGTCTGTTATTACACTTGAATTTGAAACATCTACCCAAAGTAAATTGCAGCATTTGGGCTGTTTCCTTTGTCATACCTTCCAGTTAAAGCTGGCTTAGTTTGATTCTGAAATGCTTTTAAATTGATGACTGTAAGTGAATGTGCGCAATGGCCATGCTCAAGCAATTTTACTTTGTGTAAAATAAAATCATCAAAACTTGGTACTGTAAGTGATAGCCTGCTGTTAGAACATATTGAAAAGAGAAAGATGTTCTTTCTAATGAACCCTTAAAGTGAAATGTTCTGGAGGACAAAAATATTCAAGTTACTAGCTGACCTTTAGAGTGATACAGGAGAGGATGTGCATAATGCATTATTCTGTCGGATATGCATTACTTATTATAAAATAATAGAGGCTTCAGTACTGTACATGTGACCATTAGTAAGATCAGAACATAACCCAGCCTTCGTAATATAATTGAGTGCTGCAAAAATATTTCTAATGATTAATATACCAGACATTATGCAATGCTCCTACAAGGTAATTTTGTCCTGACACAGAATAATGATTGTTACAGTACTTCTGCAGCTTAAGACACATTAGGCCTCTGGGCTTCCTTGGCCAGTCGTAAAGCTGTACGTGGGTGTAGAAATTCCTCATTAACATCAGAGTATCTCCGACAACTCTTTACATTAAGCCAACAAAAATTTTACATACTTGTCTACACATAGCGGCACAATTCTCCCTTCAGTGTACAAGAGGAAGAGCCTCAAGGCTGCACACAAACGCCCTCATTCACACGGAGCCACTCATACACAGCCAAGGCCTTTGACTTGCACGCGCGGGGAAACAGGCACAAGGTTTGTTTCCCCCTTGTTACATCCCTGGAAAAGGACTGGGAGAATCCAAGGGTTTATAACATCTGCAAGTCTGCCTCAGCTTAGGCAGGGTAACGTCCTGGTGGAGATGAGCTCTGTGGGCCTGCCCACTGCCTTGTTCATGCTGTCCCCCACCGCCCCACACCCCGCGCACAGCCCATGCATGGCCCCACTCGCGACCGACTGGCTCTGTCCACTGTGAAACAAAGGAAACAAACAGCTAATGCAAAATAACAGCAGGAAGAGAGGTGCCAAAATGTCGTCTTTTTTTTGTTATGACAATTTGAGAAGCAAGACTAACAACTGATGTCCAAATCTGTCACCCAGCTGGATATTTTTATTGTTTGTTTTGACACAGAATGAATTCTTGCAGTTCATATGAGAGCAGCTCCTAGTGAACAGCAGTCTGATACTTGTTCCAGGGTCTGAGTATCTTTTTCTGGGGTGCCATACCAGGATATCACTTGTTTGCAATTTGCACGGTAAGGATTTACAGGGCATACGTGGCGATCTGCTACGAGTAGCTGGAAAGGATGGCAATGTTTATGAAGGTAACCCTGTGAAACAATTCAGAACAACCAAAACCACTATTATAGCAATAAAATTTGAGCTGATATTCCTTCAAACCAAGATTAAAGATCATTTCAAGTGACAAAAGGGAACCTTTTTATTTGCAAGCACCCAAAATTGGAAGAGAAACAGAAACTAGGGAATTTTTTTGCACCTGTACACCGTAAGTGTGCTGATTAATGTTGTATTATATGACAGCACTTTGTTTCCAGCTATGAAGAAAAACATTGTTAGGACTTCAGAAATTATGTGTATAACTTCCACTCCTCCACTTTCAGAGATAAAATCTGAAAGAAAAAGGTAGCTATTATTTGTGCAAACACATGAGCTTCAAGAAACCAAAGCAAATATTCTTACTAAACCATACAGCAACACAAGACCGAGAAAACACTAGCACAGTGAGAAAGAGGTTGAGAACAGATAGCCTCAGAGAGCTCTGAGAACTGAAAAAAAACCTGAAAACACGAGACATCTAGTAACCAAGACATGATTTCCAACGATAACTCAGAGATTTAAATAAAACAAAAGTTGCAAATTTAAAAATAAATTGTCCAATTAACCCCGTTTTTTCTAAAGCTGTCTGGTTTTTCAGCAGAAGACAAAACAAACGTTTCTTTGCACACCTTGCTTCACAATGGAAACAGTACAACTGATGTGAGCTAAGCTAGCTTTTTCTAGAAACCCATAGTTTAAGGGAATTGTTTAGAAACAACTCCAATTTTGTTTTCATTGTCCATTCCCATACTTTGATATTAGCTAGCGGACATGAACATCAGATAATAGGATGTAAAGTCTGAAAGGACAATGTGTTTCGTAAGACCACACAGACATCATTAGTAGGAGATGCATTTAATAAGTACTGCTGATTCTTCCTGTGAATCAAAGGACTGCAAAAGTTACCATGGCAGATATCAGAAACTTAACAATGTGCTGTTAATATAGGAAAATACTATCAGAAACAAAATGTTTTCTTTTGGAAAAATTTTACAAAATGCTTTGACCAGTGATTTCTTTTATTTATTTTGAAAAATCAGTGAGGTGGAAGAAATCCTTCAAAATGAATGACCAACCATTTTATATAAATATAAAACCTCTGTGCTCAGCCATCTGGGCCGTATGGTACTCCCAATGATGAGCCCAAGTAATCAGAAGGAGGGAAAGAGAGTAGCCCTCTTTACCTTAGCACTTTGTGGCTGAATCAGCAGCACTTTGTGGCAGATATTCCAGTAGTTGGATTAGACCTATAGTCCTAGAAACATTGCCTCTTGGATATGCTTCAGGATCAGCATTTACAGATTGTGAAATAAAGAGAAAAGAAATAGACTTATAAGCAAAAAAAATAGAAAAAAAAAAACCCTATGATTTTATTTCTTTTTTCTGAAACAAGTTAAGAGTATACCAAAATATTGCAGTTTGGGGACAAAATGGCCAGATAGCTTAGAGGCAGTCAACATATTGAAGTTTCACTCTGTGTTAGGATTGTTCTACAAAATGAACACACTCCTCAGTTTCTTATGGAAGTAGCCTCTGATTAGGATTTTAACAAGGTCTAAAGGAGACCCTTCATATTGAAATTGTAAAAGTGACAGTCCAAGAAAAACACAGATACTGAAGAAACTTCACTTATTTTCTTCCTGGCTGATGGGAAAGCATGCTTAAACTTTAGCATAGGAAAGTCCATTTAGGGAACTTTCAGAGATCACCTCTCTTTCTTGTTTTTGACTTGAAGTTTTTATTCACTTTTCCCTTTTTCTTGGCATTACAGTGTGGATGGAGTCTTTCAACTCCATCTTTTCACGGGTTTAAATCACCCAAAGAGGCAGCAACCCAGTTACAGACAGAAGCGCAAAGGAAAATGTGCAATATGTGATGTAACAAGGATAAAAAAGCAAAGGTAAATACAATGAGGAGGCTTCTGTTTTTACAGAAGTCACCTGTGGGAAGCAGAAATAGCTTGAGGACATTTTGTGTAGGTCTACCTTCACATGCTTCTAATACGGACACTGATTAATTGTATCACACTTGGCTTTTTCTTCATTATCTACAATTCACAATGTCATGGTTGCTATTTTTTTGAGATATATAAATACAACAAAGATTGGAAACTTGCAAAATTTACAATACTGGTAAATTAAACTTGAAAGGTGTATTTTAAAGTACTGTTGTCTTGCATAACACATACAGAATATGCTATTAGCATTTGCTTTTCAAGTCTGCAGTTCTTACCACATAAACAGCAGCTATAGAGTACTTATTTCTTTCATCAATTTATTCATATCCCTCTCCCTGTGAAAAAGCTGGTACATCTCTACTTCTGAAAGTAAATATTTTATGGTATCGAGAGTCCTAAATTCAACTCCAGTATTGATTACAAGGTGTATTACATTTGAACACTATATGCATAGAATAAAAACAAAGATCTTAAAGTATGAGAGAAAGTTTAAACCCAAGAGATCATGTCCTATCATGGTGACAGGGTTACACGCATGGGAAGACACTGGTAGTAGGCATTAGTTTTCTGAGGATTTTACTGTGCAACATTTACCAACTAATCCATTTGGATATACCTGTTGTTTTCAGCTTACACCTTGTCAAAATCAGATCACAATGGAAATGTTTGGAGACTACGAGATTATATATTTACATATGCATTTATGTGTAAAGCAAGAGAACTTTGCAAATAAATCATATCAGTAAATCTCAAACTACAGTTGTCATTGCCGTCTCAGTGCTAAAGCCACCGTAGTCACTTCGCAGAAGAGAGCTTAACCATGATATTCTTTACAGTCGTAACAACTGACAGGGCTGACTGTTTTATTTTATGCTGTCAGCATGCACTTTGCTAGGCAGCAATGCTAAAGCATATATGGAGAGAGGGAAAAGGAACCATGAGACTAGGTCATGCTTATAGGGTGAGATACTAGGTCTTGAAAAGCAGAGTCACAGAGAAGGAGCTTTGGGGTTGATGGTAAATAACCAACAGAATGCAATGATGCTTTATCTAATGCACGGCAAATGTAATCCTTAGACGCACAACCAGTTGAATACAGAAGCTCCCAAATGTCAATGAGTCATGTATCACCTTCTAATAAAACCAGCATTTGTGTTATCATGAGTTTGTTTCTCATTTGGGACTACACACTTTAGATCTTACACAGTTTCAATGAAGTGTTTCTAGACTTGATAGTCAAATATGTGCTAGAGAGGTTTAACATAACTAGGGCTTGCCAAAGCCCAAGATCTCTGCTTCTATTAGGAAAAAAAAACAAAATAAAATAAAAAAGTGAAGTCTTTGAAACACTTGGGAGCAAACATACAACAAAACCCAGAAAGCAGAGGTAGAGAAAGATAACTCAAGACAGCCAAATAGCTCATTAGCTGGGACATTCAACATATTACTGGATCCAATGAGGCAGTTAATCCCTAAGCTGCTGGTTCATCTTTCTTATTTCTGGACCAGAGAAACTGTCCCATTGGAAAAGTCAGGTAAACAAGAATATGTTAAAATTATAAGTTATGGTTTTGATGAATCAGTATTTTCAGAAAAAATAATGTTTAATCAGAAAGATCCCACTTTAGTCTAGTTATACATGATTTTTTAAACACCTCAGGATTTTAGAGAGTGAACCAGGGGGAAGACAATACAAAAGGCATTATTGTTATTATTTATGACACTTGTATCATTCTATTACAAGATAAATATATCAGAAAGGTATTAAGGCATTCTGCTGAACTATTTTCAGTAAATTGCCTTGTTTATCTAGGCTAAACTTGATACTCCTTCTAACTCATATCTAGATAATTGCTGAATATGAGGCAAAGTTCACTGCATTTAAGTGTCTAACAATTTAAACCAAGAGAAATAGAAAACATGAATTATTTTAGCATTTTAGAAATGTATATATGCCAGTTCTACACTCTGGAAATGGTGTGTACATGTATAACGATGCGAAGGCTCCCCAGACTAAAAGGCTCACAGTGTAACAAAAACAATGGTCGTGAGATCTTACAATCAAACTTACATAGCACATGTGCACACAGTACCATCTAACACCATATTCTAAATTTACAGTAGGAATTACTAAACAAAAGAGAAAGCTAAAATTTTAAGTGAAATTTAATAGTGAAATATGTCCTAGGGCAAAATCATTACTCAAAGTAACTCCAAAGTGCAAATGAGCAATTTAGTTCGTTTGAAGACTGGGCTAGCTGGAAAGCACTCACCTTCAGTAGTGTCTTTACTAGTCTTTAGCAGATGGCTAAGACTGTGTTAGAGCTCCAGAACATTAGACTGAAGGCCAAGTGCCCAAAATAACACACCAAATGCTTTTCTTTCCTAATTTCCAGTCTCTGCCACACCATTGCCGTAGTGCAGATATTAAGTCATCATTAATGTAGTCACAGGCAGATGAGACTTTAGAAGCAAACTGCCATGTACTTTAGCTACCATAGCAGCTCAGCTCTTTGGTGAGTATGACACTGCGCTTACAAGAATTGAACTTTACTGAGCAGGTGTTTGAGGGTAATGGGTAATAGCAGTTACTTATCATCTCATCAGAGAGCAAAGCACAAAAGAATGCAAATTCCACTGAAAGTCTGCTTCTACTGCTTTATTTCTTCAGGCGTTACACGAAGTGCCAGGCTCCACCAATAGTATTCCATCCCACCTGAACAAATGTTATCACATCAGAACAAACATTGTAATATTACAAAGTCAGCTGTAATACTGCTAGAAGCATTAGGAAAATATGCTTTTACCTACCTAAGTGAAGACAAATAATGATATTACCTCTTGAGACCACATTTGTTTCTTTAGGTTACTCTGAGTTCCTACACGTTAATCTCTTTTTACCCGCAGGCTGCTCAAATGTTCCAGCTCTTCAGCACATCCCATTTATCTCCTTACATGCACTGCTTTTATTCATAAAAATAGAATCATCTTTATTTTATTCATTGTCATTGAACCATAATGACCTCTCAGACATTCTGATCACTTAGCACAATTTCCACTACTCACAACTCTGGGACCTACCAACAAATGATAAAATTAGGGATAAAACTAGGTAGGCCCACTCTTTAATGGAGGTGTAACAACATGTGCCAGGAATTAGTGAAGAGCAGAAGCAGAGTGGTTTACAAGTCTTGTAACACTGTGTGTGTTTTAAGAAGGAGTGTATCTCCAGGTTTTGGAGAGAATGACAGGAAAGAGCTTTTTAAAGGCAATACACTTAAAACTTTCAGCAATCAGAACCCGGTGTGGGAAAAGCTAAGTTCAGATTTTTAAGAAATATAATAACTCTCAGTGCACTGGAAAACTCATTTGTTCAGCCCTCTTCAGAGCATCACTGACAACAGTTTAGAAAAGACTGTGAGTGAAATACAGACTTTGTAAAGCTCATGGTGTACATGACTTCAGCTCCACTGATGCTCTCATTGTAGAGAGTTCTGTCGCATTTACTACTTATGAAACTGGTCTGATGAATTCAATTACTGAAGGAAGTCTGGTTTTAATTCTTAGAACTACTACTTCTTTCAATTTAAATTGATTAATAATAAAAGTTACAGCATTTCAGAGGAACAGCATATAAATTAACTATAAACTGAAGACCTAGCCCATGGCAATAAGATACAAAGCTCTCCTTCATGTCAGCTCGGATGCAGCTTTCAAGCATATTCTAAAGGTACTTCTTCTGGATAAATATTTTACTTTACAGATATAAATTACAGTTTATTGCCAGCTGTTTAAAATATCTATGATTTGGTAAGATGAGTCTCACTAAACCCCAGCTGTCTCCCATTTACTTGAATTGGAAAAACACTGGGTAAATTGCTGCCCATGGAGCACAAACACAAGCAACTGAAGTACCCATAATTTGTTGGAGTTTTAGATCATCCTAATTTAGATAGTTTTCAAAAGACATAATGTGAAGTAGACTCCACTTAATCGCCACCCTGATAAATAGCTGTATTGGGAAGATAATACAGTTAGTAGAAGGGTAAATTAAAAGCAAAATGCAAAAGCCATTCTGCCCCCATGGCGTACCCAGTGTGTATGGAATGAAGCTGTTTGATGGGCTGATCATAAAAGTGTACAGTGAACTACCACTACATATGGCACAGCTGTTTATTACCTGCAGAGGACTTTCTCATGCTCTTGAACTGATATTTACACAATGGTACAGATCTAATTAAAGAAAAACTAGAAAATTTCTTACTTCACTGTGCTCTTGAGTAACAATCTGAACACAGTGTTCCATGTGCTCTCAATGGCGCATTTAAATACCTTTCTTGGCAGGTTTTATCATATGAAAAGCTGCAATAAGTAGGGATGTTGTATACAGACAGGATATGTACCTGAGTTATACGCCAAGCTAGCAGCAAGATGGGAACCTCAAGAAAAGAGAATTGACAGCACAGAAGAGGATATCTCATGTCTCAGGAAGCCTATAGCAATGTCTAATTATTTGTGATATTTTTTGTGGTTCTTGTTTCTAGATGTTAAACAGAGACAATGTATGGGGTGAATACTGGTTCATCCTACACTATCTGTCAAAGCTATCTGCAGACTGCTGGGTACTGTCACCACTAAGCAAAAATTGCAGGCTCAAGAACCAAGAAATATGTAGTTTTTCAATACGTTACAAAGCCATGCATTGTATTCTCCATCAAAAACACATTTAATATTTCCTTTTGAAGGCTATTTATAACCACAAAGGCAATTTTGTCCTCTTTGACTAGTTAAAACCTTAATCTCTGGCTTTCTGGTTCAGAAGATACTCTTCACAGAATGATTTTTTAACTATTGCAGTCCTCTTCTATGACTCTCAGCTGGGGCTGAGCTTTCCCCCTTTTTACGGGGTACAGTGAAGTCTGCATTACGAGAGAAACAGAAGGTGGTAGTGGCAGGAGAGAAGCAAAAGAAGGAAACCGTGTGAGGAAAGGAGACAGAACTGCAGAAGGTAGAAGTGTGGCTGACAGCCCTAGAATCCCCCAGGACTGCAGTCAGCAGTGAAGTGAATTACCTTGCGGAAAAGACACAGCTGGCAGGAAAGATGTCAGCCGCAGGAGGTAAAGAAAAATGCAGGCAGGAGGAGAAACTAGTGAGCCACTCTGTGGACAGGAGTACCTTGGGAGTAACACAACGTGAGTAAGATGGCCAATGACTTACAAATGTGCGTGCAGCCCACAAATTAATGTAACATTTGATGACCCCTACCAATCCACAATGGTTTCCTTGGACACCAGTTCAAGAGAACACTCAAATTACCTCTTCACTCACTGACAGGCATGGTTCAAGAGCAAACACCTTATACCCTCACACCCAAGGGTATTAACCAGTCATTACCTCACATTTCCTTGTTTCCCTAATGGGCCCCCTTTCATGTCCCTGGGTATTAAGAGCTGCTTCACAGCACATCCATGCAAGCAATGTGTAACAGCGTACTTAACCAGTCAGCAGGGGTACTGAATAATGAGCCCATCTGTACCGTCCTCCGAACCCTGTCCTGAAAGCCTCAGTAAGCTCAAGGAGCAGTATTTTCAAGGTACCTCCATCTAACCAAATTTCTAAGTAGCAAAGGAGTACTCTTCTTGTTAGGGTGCTTCTTGTATAGTATATAAAATGAGATTTTTTACTATTCAGCCAATATAAAGTATTTCACTCTTTTTGTGTTGGCAGATAGCTGAGAACAAAATGTCTAGTCACAATAACACCATTATAAAAGAGAACCAGAAGCAAACGAGAATTGTCACTGCTTCCTCGTCCATACCATGTCACAGAACATACCCAGCTAGTGGCAAAACATTTGATATTCCCTATGCTTGCAGTCAGATTAGAACAAAAAGATAAAATAACAATCTGGTGGAAAACTTTTTAATATGGGCTTCCAAGAGTAAGAACCTTATGAGTTCTGCAATGGCAAAAAAATAAAAAAAAAAAAAGGGAGAAAAACATTAATCTGTTACTGCAACAGCTTCCTCTTCTTTGCTCCTCCAAAAAGAAAATGCAGTTCTTTCTCACACAGAAGGAGTAGCTGGAGCTTTATACAAATTAAATGCTCGGAATGCGAAATCTATCTTCTACTCTGGATCAAGACATGGGTCAAACAGATATCAGACCAACAGGAAATAATAACTACAACCATATTTTCACTTGCCTCAGCTCCTGCCAGGATCAAAGCCAAGGTTGTCAATCTTCATTTATGTTTAAATATTTAAAAGATTTTCAGTATCACTCTGGATTTTTTAAGCACTTAGCACTGAGCAACATCTGAAACTGTCCCACTGTACTAAACCATGGCAGTGTTTTTTCCCATCAGATACTAGTACGGCAATCCCCTTAATGTCTAATTCTTTGACAGCAATTCAGTTTTAGATGGCTTATAATAGGCTCTGCCTGAATTCTGCCAGGATTGAATTGTTATTGATTGGTGCAAGGCAATGGTGTAGAAGGGTGCATTTCCACAGCTTGCATTCAGATGGGTCAGATCTTTTGACAGCTGATTTTGTTAGAAAACCTGGGGTCATTTTGGGCACTGATTATTACACACCCTTGCATTTTTCCCATCACTGCAAGCTCAGCTTCTTACTCTACAAAAGATACAACTAATTTTCTTTCTAAGGTCTGTATAGAGGTTCTTTCATATAAGACATTATAATCACTCTTCCTTTGTACATAACTTTGCTTCATATTACTCTGAAACAATACATTGGGTGCACGAAAATGAAACATTTACTGTTTTAATTTTTGACCACGTTACCCTGCCTGGGCCAAATCCAGCCGTCAGTGAAGCCAATGGAATTATCCCACAGGAGTAAAAGTGAGCCTGCCACTGCTCTTTGAATGCTGCTTTCTCACAGAAGTTTCCATGTGTCAAAAAGGTTGTGTCAAAAACTCCAGAAAAAACGAATCTTACTCTGCAGGCAGCAACTTGCTGTATTTTTTAGTCTCTTTTCGTCATCAGTATCAGAATTGTTCTCATTTGTTTGAGGGACATATGGCTCTCAGTAATCAAAGTAATGCCCAAAAACCTCCATGGACTGCACAATCTTAGGTTTTCAAAAACAAAGGGGGGG
>Ga0065711_1029585_pt1 | contig 35611 bp, 21 predicted proteins | sample Hoacrofraction12_FD_59098 | JGI IMG/M metagenome (GOLD analysis project Ga0065711, IMG submission 59098) | Hoatzin crop microbial communities from Cojedes, Venezuela - Epithelial fraction 12 v2 (version 2) | ecosystem: Host-associated > Birds > Digestive system > Esophagus > Crop | place...
ACAGGTTGCCCAGAGAAGCTGTGGCTGCCCCCTCCCTGGCAGTGTTCAAGGCCAGGTTGGATGGAGCTCTGAGCAACCTGGTCTGGTGGAAGATGTCCCTGCTCATGGCAGGGGGGTTGGAACCAGATGATATTTAAGGTCCCTTCCAACCCAAACCATTCTGTGATTCTAAGTAGTCATAACCTAAAGGCAGTTTTTAACTATGGATCTCCTTTATTAACGAAACATAGATTTTAAGGCCAGACAGGATCATTAATTTACATGGTCTGTTTTTCACTGAATAGGATTTCCAGGTTGCACAAATGTGTCCTAGAAGGCACACCTGGAAATTTTTACTTTTGTTTTTGTGTTTGTGCTTGCATTTCAGTTAGACCTGAAATGCAGAGGCACAGATGTAACACATGCTCCTCTCCAATCCTTGTGACTAAGAGCAGAGTTGAGAGATACAGAGGGAACACGTGGCTCAAATAGTCACAGATTCTTAGTCAGGGGTTTCAGAGTGAGATGTGAGATATGGTGGACTTCATCCAGTGTCTGATTTACAGCAGAACCTTGATCTTGATACTTTCTCACATTCCAGGTGAATGCATGAAACATGGGGTAATCTACTGCTGCATTTTGATATATCCGTATTTTTAATAAAAACTGTTCAAAGGTTGGTTGTGTCTACTGTCTCTCTGGGACAAAAAAAAATTTGAAACATGAACATTTCTGGCTAAACGAAAATTTCTTTTCCAACTGATCTTAGCTAAGAACCTCACAGAGTACTTTTGATTTTAGTTTTCCTAAATAATACCTGGCAAACAGCTACTGAAAAGGTCTCCATTCTGCCCCTGTCCCTGAAATTGAAAGGTTTTTCTGTGCATAACCTGAAGCAGGTTAAATTCTGATCCTGTAAAAACCTATTGAGCACTCTTAATCTTGCAGGATCAGGGCATTCCTTGTTTGTGAAGGCAGGTGAGGTAATGAGCAGCTTAATTACTTTGCTTGTGTGCAAACTGACAGGATCCTGAGCGCCCGCATAGGCCTTTAATGGTCCTGCCCAGCTCCTTCCAGGGCTCCACCCCACACCCAGGGGACTCCACTGAAGCTCAGCCCTGGACCTTCAGGCTCTATCTGAGCTTCGTGCTAGGTGTGCCTGCCTCTGGCCCTGCCTCCTGGGTGGACCGGGGGCTCTACTTGAGGTAGGTATGCTCTCCTGGACAGACACCCAGGGTTGCATGCTGTAGCTTGTCTCTGTCCCTCTAAGCCCTCCTGGCTGTACCTTCTGGAGGGATCCAGGACCTGGTTCATTGCTCACTGCGTCTGGGGCTATTGATGCGCCCAATCAGAAGAACCCAGCTCTGCTGCTATGCTTAAGGCCCCATGGGGCTGTGCCCTGGGTTGGTGAGGGTATTGTCTGTACTGGGGTGGCCTTCTGCTCCTGGCTCACCTTCCCTCGGGAAGCAGCCAGCCCTTGCTGCTCCCTGATGAGTAGGTATGTCTTTGCACACAGAGGTGCAGAAATGGTCTCAGATGGTACATGCAAATTGAAGATAATCTTCCTGAAAATTTGCGCCATGCTCTTTAATATAACTTTAATTAGGGAAGTGTTGACAGACTGAAAGTTGAAGCAGCAAAAATAGCACCATTGTAATATTTGACTGTGTTAGTATGTAAACCACTTCTTCTTTATGAACTGGAGCTTTGCTTTCAGTCTGATTTTTCCACATGTCTCAAGGTGTTTCTGTAGTTATTTTTTTTCCTAGTGTGATTTGCAGGAAGTGTAAAGACTTGCACTGTGTATGAAAATGGGGAATCTTTCCAATCATTTAACTTTTCAATTCTATTCTTTCATGCGCCTTAATGCAGCTGATAAATAAAGTTCACCATGGAAATATCCTTTTTAAAGTACAGTTTATAGGCAGATATTTTGTTGTGTTCTTATTTATGAATGCATTTTCAGAGGATTGCTGGCATTTATTACACTTCTAGCCAACCTGCTTCAAACAGTGATTGGAAACCTTTTTGAGCAATATGACTTGCAAGGAGGCAATGAGGTTCAGCGGTGTCACAGAATTGTGGAATTATGTAGAATGAGATTCAAAGTAAACACAAATGTTTGCAAAAGCCCTGTGTAAGTTTTCCAAAACAACAGCCAAGCCCTATTTCTCTTTCTGTAGTTGCCTTTAAACTACAGCATTTAATTATGTATCTTGTGAGCAAGCCCTTGTCCGTATTCAGCTACACTTTTGGCTGACCTTTTTGTCAGCAACCGGTATATCTTGTACAGCAGATGAGCCTTTGGGATGTCCAAAAACAACATAACGGATGTGACTTATTTGGGACCAGTCTGGGATGAAGCACACCCTTGCTAAGAGCTAGGCAGGTTAAGCAAAAGCACTTAACACTGAGTTTGGGACTTACTAATACATTCAGTCCTCACTATGCAAATTTTTAGGGGTGGGTCAAAATAATAATAATGTATTTTTCAAAACTATTTTATAGTGGTTTGCATCACTGGGGTGTTTTTTTTTTGTATTGCTGAGGTTTATTTCCAAATTTAATATACATAAACATGTTCTAACTAGAAAACGCAGGATACTGTACATAAACTTTAATCTTTTGCATAAATTACATTTTGGAAATTACCCTGAATAAGGAGTCCATGTTTGTCACCCTGTAAGGACATAGGGAAGGAATGACACAAGGTCAACTAATATTTTTCAAAAAAAGGGAAAAAGCGAGGGGAGGAGGGGAGAATGAAAGTATGTGTGTTCCTCTGTGGGGAGGGTTGTTGGCTCTGCAAGCTGACAAACAATATCTACATGTAATGTTGTTAGGAATTACCTGAAAAGTGGGAGAATCTTAAAAAATTACCTTTACTGTAAAGCATGAAGTGGCACCTCTGCAGTCCAAAGAAGTGTCTGTTATCAGAAGAAAACGTGTAGTTTTGGAGGTGAGATCAGTTCTGTGCTCTGAACCGAATGATTTTTCGTTTTTTGTTCTGATAACAACCTGGTGGCAAGCTTCACTGAACTGAGAAATTGTAAACTCTTAGAAAAGGCTGTCTAAAGATAACAATTCAATGTTTCTCAGTAATGTATTCTGGATGAATCTGATAATTTAAAGCCCACTCCACCAAAATGGGAGTGATGCTTGTGTCCTCTTTATCTTCAATTATGTCTAATCTGTTTCTAATTCAAACACGGTACTGCTGTTGTCAGATCAAATACAGGTTTTAAATGTTTTATGCTTCTCCGCTGGGAATGTTTTAAATGCATGCAGGCTGTCTGTCAAGGCTGTACTGACTGAATGTAATAAAGTTTTAGGTAAATTTAAAGGAAATAAGAGTGCTTAAAAATGAAATGATTCATAGTTCATGAGACGGAACATATTGAACGAATGGCAGGTAAGGAAAAGTTATGGAGCAGTCTCCACGGATTACCTGCTTAACCTCTAAGGAACCCTAATTCAGGTTGTGTCTTTCAGGTTAAACAGCACGGTTTTAGAAACAGAATAAATAAAAAGTCATCTTTAGGTTTGATGTTCAAGTTCCTTTCCAGGATATGGGTAAGTTAAGAATAATCATTATTTTATGAGCTGTTATGACATATCTGTCACTGTCAATAGTCTGGAGTACTAATCGCAGTTTACAGTCAAAATAAAAATTGCATGAACATTATTTATCAATGTATAGTCCCAAGTATTCCACAATGTGTGAATGAAAAATGTAACAAAAAAATCTTTCCCAACTAGAAATAAATTTCGGAAAAAGAGTAGCTCCCCTGAGTATGTTCTATTTTGAATGTACACTCTCGTGACCTCTGCCTTGAGGAAGATTCACAAATCTCATCTTAAAGTCAGCAACAGATTAATTATTTAAGAATGCATTTATTTCTCTGCCATGATCAAGAACTAAAGGAAGAATCCATCTGTATTCTTTCAAAATTCTGTTGATGAAATATTGAAATGATTCTAAAGTATATTCTAATTGCAGGCTGATTATGGATTTGAGACCAAAGTTAGAAGTCTATGTTTTATCAGTGTTTTCTCCTTGTTCTTTGATTTGTAACTGGAGTGTTGTTTGGGCATGTGGGGATCAGTGACTGCTGAACAGGTCAAAATGAGGGGAGAGAGGGCGATGTAAGTGTGGTGTGGTGGTTCTTTTGTTTACTTCTTTTGGGTTTTCAGGGGTTTTGGAGTTGGATTATTGTTTGTGGTTTGTTTTTTTTTTTTTGCTATGGTTCAGCTCTTGATTCAGACTCTTGGGGACCTGTACGTGCCTTCTGTATTATACACACATACAGGTGCAAATTGTATACCAGCTGGTGAATTTGTAATGTGGAAGGAATCTACCTCAGCGTGCTCAGCAGAAGGGTCATTCACAGACACCATTTTGGCATTTGAAGGAAAAAACTTTCTCCACAAATGTTCCCTCTGCAATTGACTAATTCTGACTCACTCCACCCTACAAGAGGACCATAACGCAACCCAAATGTGTGACTGTCAGGCTATGGATGCTGCTCTCTCCTTAATGTTGTGTGATGCTACCTTTGAGAACTTCTGTAAATACTAAGAGGAGCCACCAGACAAAGGGTGGTGAGGAATCTCTGTGTCCTCACTCTTTCACATACTGCTTCACTGGGAGAGCTGGCTATGCTGTTCTTCTAGCATACAGATACTCAGCCAGTGAGCCTGCAAGATGAGTATGCCTGGCAGGAGCAATTCATCAAGCCTGCAGCCAAGTCTTAGCTTCTTTCTTCCTTGGATTCCCATAAAAACCAGAATGGAATTGGCAGGATTTGCCTGACATGCCATGACTGTGTCAAATAAGCACAGCAACTGTAATACTTCTGTCAAACAGAAACCTATCACGTAAGTGTGCGACAGCTTTGTTCCCTATGGCAGGGAAGTGGCTATAATCAAGGCACTGGCAAAAGTCTCCAAGAGGAGTCATGCTACTTTTGATGGTAGAAACGTTGTGTGTCTGCTAGAAGGAAGGACAGCTAACTCCTCTGGCCAAATACTTCAGTATGGGTTGTCTTTCTTTTGTTCTAGGACCATACAATGATCCTTCTTTTAAACATGATGATCTACCTCCCTCTCTAGCTTTCCCATCAGGACAACCAGTAATGACAAAAAAGCATGGAAAAAGTGAAGAAGAGAAATTCCTGGACAAAGCATAGAAACATTCTCACAGTGTGCATCACAGCACTAGTAGATGATGCACTCTGTGCAAACTCATAAAGATACTGAAAAGCGGCAGGTTGAGCTGAAAGTGCTCCCAGCTATATCTTTCTTGAAATGTGCGTACCAGATTAGAGATGGCTGAAACAGTTCTTTGTTGATGCTATTTTGCGAAAGTCTGTGTCATATAGCAGCCTTTCAAGAATAAGGCCTCTCCCATAGTGGGAAAAAGAGGTATTCATCCTCCTCACTGAAGGAAAGAGGAGACAATATCACCAAAGAGAAAAGGATGGAGGATTTCAGGTGCTACTGTTTAGTGTTGTTGAATTTAGAGACACCTTAGATGGTTAGCGTAAAAGGAGAAGAGAGAAAAAGACCTTTGGAAACTTAGTTCATTTAATTTCTTTTTACTTTCTTGTGGTTACTGCTTGCTTTAAAAAGCACCCTGTTTTCTCATTTGAATAATAGTGTATTTTAAAACATAATTATATTTCTGAACATGTAGGCAAAAATAATTGCAAAGCAGACAAAATAAGAAAAAACATGGAGGGCAAGCACCTCAATATGCTGTTTGGTGATGATCTTTCTCCAAAGATTTTCAGGTCTTACTTTTTTTTTCTCTCTCTTGACCTTTTGCGAAACTAGAGTTCTGAACCACAGTGGTAAACATTCTGCAGAGAAATTTGAAAAGAAGCTTTGCTTTCCTTCTGTTCTTGCCTTACTGATGTGTGTTAACATATATTGCAAAAGTATGTACATTTGTAAAAGTTAAATGAAAGGATGTAGCATTTAGTAAAGGTATCTGCTTTCAAAACAAAGCACTTAAGTTTTCACTGTAATTTTCACCTTGCTTAGGCTTGCAAGAGCCATAATGGAAACACATACAGAAGGAAACTCTTCATAAAAAGAATTTGTTTGCAGCATCACTCCTGTGATTTCAAAAAAATAATCCCAAGTCCTACTCGAAAAATATTTTACTAACACTTGGTCCTGAACAGCACTGCTATGAGAGCATGTCAAGTTCTTCTGAATGTTCTTATGCTTTCATTTGCTGAATAACAAATGCCTTAAAGGTACAAGCAGCTGGTAATCCAGGAGCCTGACTCTTTAGCTGCCAGATGTGTGCAACTAGTTTCCTCTGAATTCAGAGGTAATTGGTCATAGCCTGTCACTATAGAACAGAACCCAGATGACCATTTTGTATCGTCATGGATCCAGACAGAAAAGAACCATAACAAGCTGGACTGGATCCAGAGTTCCCAAGAGCTGGGGTACGTCAAGCCCTGTGTAGCTGTGCTGCTTCAAATTATTTTCCACAGCTGGAATCCCCAAATTTTTATTAACTTTGACCAGAGCAGCACTGCCATTCTAGCATATTGCTGGTACAAGAGCCAGGAAAGCCTCTTGGAGAGGACAAATACCTGCTTGAGGTTTGTTAGCTCTTCCTCTGTGGGAGAGGCTTTGGCCTCTTCTGAATGTACTAGCAGAGAGTGCTGATGGAACAGGCTCTGTTGGCTGAAGTGTGACTTGGGGTAGTCCCCTGGGCAGCAGGGAGCCCAGTGCTGAACAGACCTGAGCTGTCATTTTTCATGAACTCATTCTGGAACAGTATAATTCCATGCTTACCCAAGCAAGCCTTGTCTTACCCTAAACAGTAAAACAATAGAGAGAGGTTTGAATCAGGAACTTCGTATTTCCAAATTATGGGAAAGTTCAGATCCAGACTTAAATACCTGTGTTGGTACTTTCTTTTCTTAAAATGGACTTTATGGCATCTCTGCTTCTCCATGAAGCTTCTTCAGGAGCTCTGCCCCCATGCAGGGATGCTGTGTCTTCAGTTTCTTTGAGACTAATGTATTTTCTCATGTTAAAATGGAAGCATCCAAGTATCAAGTGGCAGCAAGACAGTTTGTAGCCTTCCTATTAATTGGCAGATTGAATTAAGGGCAGTTATTGACACCTGAACTAGTAGACTGTGTTTGCAGTCAATGGCGAGAAATGAGGACTTTCTTGGTGCAGTTCATCTGACCTATTTAGGTATGCCCTTTAGGACCGAATGAGTTACAAGATATGCACTGCTGACTCTGAACTAGATCTCCACTGACTGTAAAATGAATCATTTCTGACTATATTTTTATATCAACTTAGCTAACTAACTTGATGTAAGACAGCATAATTTTCTCCTGATGAAGATAAGCTTAAACACTCATGCAAGACTTTGACTATGTTTATTAACATTTATGTGATCGACTCTACCTGCTGTAAACTTACTTTTGTCCCTTTGCAAACACAAAAAGCTTCTGTGTTTGTGTGCCTAATGAGCAACCAATCATGACCAAAAATAACTGGCACCAAGAGTTGCTTATTCAAGGTTGGGCACAGATAACTTTTACAGCCTAATCTAGGTATTTTTTGTATGCCAGACCCAGGAAATAAAATTATGTATGTGCACTTGGAGGACAAATGTGGTGTTTAATATTTCATTTATAATAAACCAGCATAAAAAGTTATTAATTTGTGTTATGGCTATATTTCTTGGATTTTGGTGCTGCCTTATATCTGACCTCCAGTGCCTCCACCTGGATTGACTATGTTCACTTCCTGTGTTGTATAGAATTTATTAAGAATTGGTTTGTTCTGTTATCTGCTTGGAAAAAGCCTGTTTTGACTTGTTTGCTCAGCAACGGTCTCATTCACTGCACAGTTACACAGCAAAGTGGAAAAAAAGCCAGAATGCCTTTCTTCATATTTAGTAGACAGGATGGGCTCTTAATCAGTGCACTTTCAATATTGTGTTCTAATACGAATACATCTGCTAATGTAAAAAAAGCAAAAGAAAAGATGGGGAAAAAAAAAAAGAAAAGACTGAAACAAATCCACTTACCTAAGTGTGTGACACACTGAGCACAATGATTGGCTATGTGAATGAGAAGAGAGAAAAAAATTATTCAGAAGAGGAATAACTTTCTCAAATTTCCCCCAAATATCTTGTCTAATTCAAGTAGCTCCTAAAAAATAATTTCTATAGGGCTACATGCAGCAATTAACCTCTAACTGAACAAATGAACAAACAAACAAAAAATACACCTGGAACCCCAAAACATAGATTTGTTTAAACCAAGTCACTTAGTGTTCATAATTCTGTAAACCTGTCTTCCTCTTATCCCTTATTGTATTTGCAGTACCCCCATTTGTCTGCCACTTCCGTGATTCGACTGGATAGCGAGCTGTGCAAGACAGAGGGCATCTACTTTATCTTGCTTTCATATTAATTTCCAGGCTTGATGATTTTAAATGTGTGCATGTGAAAAAGTGTGTATGTGTCTAAATATGTACATACTTGCACATTTGTTTATAGCGGCATGGCTGATGACTCCAGTAGCTCCCTGTGAAGTGTCGCATGTTTGCAGAGGAAAGGCTCCATCGGCACATTGCATAGACCTGGTATTCACAATCCCCTACCAGCTTTATGCATTACTGACCTCCACAGGCATTTTAGGGGAAGGCACAGCAGGAAGAGACGAAGGTCAGTGCAGAAAGTGTTCTTCCTTTTGCAGACAAGTAGTGTGTGTTTGATTGTTGTCTTTCATCGTTTTTGCATTTAAAGCTTGGTTGCTCTTCTTGGGAGAATTATCTGTCCATAAGAATTCATTTCTTGCTTATTTCAATCTAAGGGTCAGTGATAAGGAGCACTGTCAAGTTCCGTCGGGTCCATGTCACGCTATACGTCAAAGTCCGAACAGACCTATGATCATGTCAAAGTATCCTAGGTGCTGCTATGTCCAGATCAAGACAATGGTGCACTTTATTCTTGCTCGCTGGTTTGCGCAAAGTAGGTTTGTGTATATGAAACCCAGGTTTGGAGACGTGATGAGACACGAGGTGAATCCCGTCCTGATCCCTGCCAACAGCTGGATTGACTATGTTTACTTCATGTGTTGTATGGAATTCATTAATAATTAAGCAAAGCATTGGGATACTTGTTAAAACCCTTCTCTTTGCCTTTTGAATACAAAAAGGCTGTGCCTCAGCTTATCTAAAGGACATGAACGCCATTCTGAAAGTAAGGTAAGGGGAGTCAATATTTCCTTCAGCATTCAGATTAAGACTATAGGAACTGCAGGAAATCCTCGGAGCAGAGGGGCATGTCTGAGTTTGAATAGACATCTGGGGAAGGTTTGAATGTGTAAAATTCTTTGAGTATCTAAAATGCAATAGATTTTAGCTGGGTAATGGAAAAAAATAGAACAGATCTCAAATCTTAGTGAATTTCTGTATACTTCTCTAACTGCAGATATATTACTTTCCAAGTTTTATGGTTTTCTGATGTTAAAGGTGATTTCATGGTGACTGGGGGTCGGCAGGTGTAGAACGCAGCTTCCCATGACAATGGGCACAACTGCGCAGCAGTTCTGCTGAGTCGCAGGCAGTAGCCTTGCACCAGAGGCACTCTGGGACCTCAGAGAAATGGCCTGACTGTTCAAGGATTCCCACAAGTTTGTAAAGGTAAGATTGGAATTGTAGCTTGTTTACTCTAACACTCACTTAAAGAGCAAAAATCTTGTGGGAGGGACAAATATTTGAAATTCAGTTTTCAGGGCAGAATTGGTCATTTTGATTGGACAAACTGAGAAAATCAGGTTAATGCTCTGAATATACTTTTTATCCGCACATCTTGTAGCATCTTTCACAGAAATAAATACAATTGCTGCCTGTGTGATAGTCCGAACCTAGTTAAGTAGTTAAGCAGGCTTTAGATGAGCTCTTAGGTATTTATAGCACTAAAGTGACAGAAATGTGGCTTGTCAGCAACAAAGCAATACAGACATGAGCTGTTATACAAAAAAACAAAAAAAAAAAGTGTAGATTTTGAGGATTGTGCAGTAGGAAAACAAAGCTTTAGATAACTGGAGAGCATTCGGTTTTCCAGGTGTGCTGCTACCATGCGTGCCACAAGAAAGCATCTGGCTCAGTTCCCAGGCCTGCAGCTCAGTTCCTGGATGGACAAGATCAGGAAACACCAGAGGTATAGGGATATCTCATAAGTGGAACAGGCTTGGACACAGGCTCTGGGTGTGTCTCGTGCTTAGCACATGTGCAGAGTGAATGGTTGAGGAAGGAGCTTTGAAATAGGCAGTTTGGGGTTTTGCTGAAGTATTCCGAACCTGTGAACTCTGTTCTCAAGTAGTCTAAGAAACAATCTGACATGCTGTCTGTGAGCTGTGGAATATTATAAGTTTAGACTTCAGACTTAGTTTAACTGTCTTTGCAAAATAAGCACTAGTAGTTCATTATCATAACCTTCCTTTGGATGGAAATGCATTTGTGGTGTCTGCACGAATGAGCAATGAAGAGCAGTGAGAAGAAAGCCTCACACAGTACTGTGTGAGGTGGCACCCACAGTGTCATACTGTCTGCCTCAATTTGTACCTTTTCAGTATCTGACAGCGAATGATAACATTATTGCAATGGTATTTACCAGCACTGCTGGAGTATGGGATCTGTCATTTTTTCTATTCTGAATTGTTGTGCATGGCTGTAAAAAGTGCCCGAGGCTGAAATGTGTCTCAGAGGTCTTCAAGGAGGAAACAAAGTGGTTTTTTCTGCTATGTTTTATGAAATTTGGCAAATCAATTTGAAGTTGGAGACGTTCCAAACACAAATGCACATTATTATGGATTCAGATGGATAACATTGATCCTGGTGAGGATAAGTTTCTCATGGTGTTTTTCAGCAAATTATACAACTGTCTTTCGTTTTCCTCTGTATTTTCTTTAGCCTAAAGAAAGGAGGTTTCAAAATGGCCGTTTAATAATCCCCTAGAAGAGTAACCTTTGCAGCACTCCTGTTTTATAACATAAGAGCTATGAAAACCTGGCCTTGGATAGATTATAACGGAATCCTGTCTATTGACTTACAGTTTATGATTAAGTCACTAATCTGGCTTCCAGCTTCACTTGTATTTGTTTGGACTGACAGGAGTCCCTTTCAGTGGTCATCACAGATTTCTCTTTTCACCAGGTTCTCCTTGGAGGTAATTGCAGCTGTACACAAGTCATTCAGTCTCCAGGAGAGGACAAAATTTATTTTAATGTCCATGAGTGCACAGCTACCTCAGAGGTGAAGGTATTGTTGCGGGAGAATAGGAAAAGCTCCCTCTGTTCTGATGAAACAGAGTGCCTGACAAGATTAGGAAGCAAGAGATCTTCCTGGTTGTTATTTATTTATTTATTTATTAATGAATAAGCCATTGTTCAGTTTGTTTAACTACAAGTTGATCTAAGCTTGAGCTCATTTTATCAACAGAACCTAAATCTTTTGTAAAGCTTACTTCTAAATACATTCTACTAGTTTTAGTATCTTGTACCATAATGATTTTGCCATTGGAACAGAATTGCAGTGACAGTACACGGGAGTATTGCAGCTAATTGTTTTTTGTTAATAAGAATTTGGGATACTTCAGATTTACTTGAAGTTATGTATTCAATGAATCCTTAGTCCCAAATCAAAACCATATATTTCTGAATGTCAGGTGGACTTCTACATTCTAATCCATTGATTTACATGTGGGAGATGCTTGTAATTGTAGTTATACATCTTGTTCAGATATCCACTATGGTTGTTTTCATAGTGGAGTAATTTCTCAGGAATCAAGTCACTTTATATTGGTGTAGAGCACCCATACAGTAAGTTACTGAAAGTAGCAGTACTGCAACATTGTTTACTGAATACACATTCCAAGTAATTTTCCAGAGAAGGTGTTCAAGCGAGAGCTTTCTTTTTTGAATTAATGTTGCCAGATGAGCAATTTCATTAAAAGATCCAGTTTAATTTGGAATCATTGCATATTATAAAGCAGAGAAAGCAAGTATGCTTCTGCTTTCAGTTCCCCTGAGTATCAAAGATTTACCTTAACTGAATTTACTTTGAGGTTCTTGAGACATTCATTCCCCCAAAAAGCAGGAATGCATTTTATGACTGTAAGAGAGGTACACCTGCTTACCTCAGGTTTGAAATTTAGTTCATTATTTTTTTGTTACTTTCAACCCTCTCATCAGTTAATGCTACTGAGAAGGCATCGTATAGGAAGTGAACTGCTTCATAGTTCTGGAATTTTAATACTTTTGAAACATGTTTTAAACTTTGAAAACAAATTAAAAAATCAAACCTATGATATTTAGGCAGAATTCTTTCCCTATAACAAACAGAATTGTAGCACAAAACCCAAGAATATAAATCCTCTTAGATTAAATTTCAGCATCAGTAAGTTTCAAATTTTGAAACAGATATTGTTGCATTTACACACCATACATATTTATAAATATTCACCTGCTGATGAGTTGGAAACCTTCCTTCCATGTTCAGTTGCCTCAGGATTTGCTTAGAATGTTGCAGGAGCTGTTTGTTTATTTTTTAAATTTTATAGACAAGTATTAAAGATTGGATGAAAATTCCATGGAAACAAATAAATGTTGAGCACATGGAGATGGAGCTCAGAAGATTTGCAAATGTGATCATTTCCCTAATGAACAGTATTTTGCTACTTGAAATAATCTCTCCTGTTCTGAGTACTCTGCATTATGTAGGAGCCTGTAGCTTGTTAAATTCCCTTCGTTAGAGGGAACTTAAAGGAGTTCAAAAATTGGGGAAACAAGTATTACAGGATTGAACTTCCAAATCTCAAAGTACTTCTGAAAATATCCTTCTGAGTTCATTTTTTTCTTCGGTAACCAACAAATTACCCAGCTGGCTTGCATGTGAGATTCAGAATTCAAACTCCAAGATGCCTGCTTACCTCATTGCTTCTGTCTTTCTGTTCACAACTGTGTGCTGCATAATAAATGAAGATCTGTCAAAGCACTATGGACCTGGGATGCGTGTTGCTTTTGAGTCAATGGTTAAGGGTCTGAAAACAGCTGAAGATAAAGAAATTACACCTTCTGATAATTCAGACCCAGAGATTATGAATACAATAGTCTTTATGTTCTGGCTTTGCAGAATTTTGGGTACCTTTATTGCTGACCTGTTTGTGTCTTATTTCTAAGATAAAGTTTGTCAGGAATGGTGAGTAATGCATTGGAGGACTTCTTTCTTCAGCTGCACAGAGGAGCTGCAGGTTAAACAGAAAAGCATAGCTAAAGCTGTAGGAGAAATGGCAACATTAAAGATAGATGCAGACAGTGGTAAATGTTGACAAACTCCTTACTAAGCTTAAAAGGCTACTTGGACACTATTGGGTAGGTGCTCCTCTACTGAAAATCTCAGAGACCCTATAAGATGATGTGATAAGGGTTTATTGCCTTGTTGTTCCAGATTTTAAAGAAAATATGTATATTTCCTCTTTCTTGTGTACTGTTGGAATAGGCAACTTCAAATAGTAAAAGGTCTTCCTCTGTTTCCTAATGTTATTGAGCAAAGTATGTTAAATATTGGATGGATGGAAGTATCTTTCCACTGATTTCAGATGGCTGTAGCTCAGGTCTGTAATAAACGTAAGGTTTATTATTTTTATAAGACTTGAACTGTCTTCGCATTGTTTGGATTTTGATCCCAGTTCAGTTCCAATGATGGCTTATAGGAATGTGAGATGATCTGAACACATGTCAATAATCCAGAATCTGCTAGATGCCTCTGTACTCATACACTATTTTTAAAACTGAACTATTGAAAAATATAGTGTTTTGGGAATATACATGATCAGAGAGTGAAAGAACCACTAAACATAGAAGAAACAAGTGTAAAATGTAACAATCCTCATCCTTCTGTATCTTAAAAATTGCCGTACAGATTGGGTACTATTCCACGTAGATGAAAGAAAAAGTCCACCTTCAGCTTGCATCATTATTTATGCATGTGAGCAGGTATCACTATAATTTAAGGCCATTATTCATAGCTTGCAGTATAACTTGTATTTGGGTATTTGTCCTTCAGTAGAGAGTACCTTGGAGAGAAATCTGTGTTGTGTTAATCTGTTTTCCATTCTCTTTGAGTAGCCTAAAACCATACTGATGAAAATTTGTGCAAATTCAAATATTCAGTTGTAAACAGATTCTGAATTCAGTATCATTATGTCTATATGATACCTTCTCCTTTTCTCCAAGGAACAACAGAATGACACGATCAGGTAGTCTCAGTAATTCCAGGAACTCAACGTCATAATGTCTAGTCTATACTTTTCAGCTCTACTACCTCCGGCCCAAAACAAAGATTTCAATTTACGTATGTAGTTCCAAAATTTAATGCATTTAAAGGTAATGTATATAGGATAATATTAAAATTGGTTGCTGGTTTTACTTTTAATATCACAGGTTCAGCTAGAAAACACTCCAGTTTTTCTCTGTAGTGGGTTCTTGTATTGTTACATGCAATTTCTTCAGGATTCTTTGTATACAGACTTCTATTATATAGAACTCCCTGGACCAGATTCACAGGAAATTCTTGTCTTTCTACCTATACATTCTGAATTTTCTTCTTTTTTAAACAATACAATAATACTATTGATTTTTGTTTCCCTCCTTTCTTTTGCTTGGTCATACCAAGAACCTGTGGCTGGAGTGATAAAGACAAGATAAAAAGTAAGATAATAAATAGCATGGAACTGTTTCAAAAAGATAAGTTCTAAGTGGTTAGATTTTCACATGTGAACTATTGGACTCTTGTTCCAGAGAATTCCCATTCAGTTTAGAAGTCTAACTGATTGTTAAATGGTTGTAGAGGACAAGTCTTGTCTAGTAAGTGGTGAAAGCTAAATATCAACAGCGGACAGGTGGCAAAAATATTTGATCACTTACTAATTTCATTCGCTTTGCCTCTGTTGAAGTCCCCTAGTGTTAACTCTGCAAATACTCAGCTGTATCAATTTCTGGAGAAAGATGCTTGCTGAAACAATGCTAAACAAATGTTTAGAATGTTATAAAAAGGCATTATGTATCTATATTAGAAAGTCATGTGTTCACCTGCCAAAAATGTAAGTTAAACTGAAAAATAATGAATATGGGGTTTGGTGAATAGATCAAGAATTCATTTAAGTTGGGCCAAAATGAAATCTTTGGTTTTCATATTAGGATGAAAATTTCACTTTGATTTAGGGCACAAGGATCAGGCCACTGAGTATTTAAATATTTTTTGCAGCACAGGGTAACATCAAAGTGGAATTTAAGAATGTCTCGGTAGCTGGGGCACTTTCCAAAGGCTGAGGAGACAATGGCTGAGATCTCCTTAGGGGACAAAACTGAATGGGAGTCCATCATCTGATTTTGTTTGAATGCAAATCTTTGACCCCCAAGTGTTTGAACAGAAACTATCTATTGAATTTTACACAATCTCTTTGCGGGTTTTGGTTTCAACAGGAAAAGCCTTCCTACTGTACATCTCAATAACTCCTAATTTTTCTAAATATAAGAAATATATTTACTTACCCTCTTAAGAGCTCCTGTAGATAGGAAAGTGCTGTTATCTCCATGTTACAGCTGAGACCCAAAAATTTCTGTGACTGATCAAAGGTCACCTGCAGAACCTTTGTGAGAGAGCAAATCTACGAAGTCCTGGGCCAAAGCTCTTAATGTTGGACTGGCCTTTCTTGGAAACAAGCATTCCATTTCTAATTACAAGTCTTCTGTCACTAATGCAATGAGTTCATTTCAAATTCTGTAGATAACCTTCATATCTTATCTAGACAATGTAATTTTCAAGGAACTTCCTATTTAGAAATTGACAGACCAAGAATATTTTGCAGAAATGAGCTGGCAAATACTGTGATTTAGAATAATATGAATCCATCTGGAGAAAAGATGTCCTTACTGGTGAACTGTTTACCAACAGAATGATTTTGTTATACACACACACTTCAGACGTGTAATAGAAAGACAGAAGCAACTGTTCCGTATTTTGAAGACTGGCCATCTGTGTGTATGTGTTCAAATGGTTTAACTTTATTTGTATTTCAGCAAAACGGGAATTGTTCTAGTTCCCGGAGCTGTTTTGCGGATTAGCACTTAAGGTTTATATACACTTTGGAAACACAGAGGACCTTGAAACAATGGAAATGCTTTCAATTTTACAGCATCTTTCCACTGATGAGCTCAAACACCTGCTTAGACAGTAAGGTTGTCTAGAAAGATTGCAGTATAGAAAATAGAAGAATGACTTGGCTCTCTGTGGCTCTGTTCATTTTATTTGGTTTTGCTTTAATTTGTCAGTACCCTCGGGCTGATTTGGTTCCTTCAATAACAACTAATATTTCTAACTGTTTCTAACACAACAACTGTAGTATTTCTAAAAATAGTTCTAAAAAGTGCTATCCTAATTTTCCTTGCTCAGGCTTTACCAGAAGGATTCTGTGATCTCTGTGGAAGCTGGGAGTCTCACTCCTCCATGCTGCCACTTCTTCTCTGTGGTAGTTTTACTGAAAATCTTTCCTGAGGGAAATCATTCAAAGCAGGGAAACTTTTCATCCTAGATTGTTGTGTTCTTCAATTGCTGTGCTTAGTTGAATGAGAATTATTCTAACTGCAGCTTTCTTCAATGTCTATCAACAGATTGCAAAGTGCTGAAGGTATTTGACAATGTTACCTAAAATTTGATGAGAGTAAGAATCTAACAGTACGAACAGCAATTATCTATACTTTTCAAAACCCTGTGTTTTGTGAAGAACAGGTCAGATTACTGAGTGTTGTGTTTTCTTGCTTAATGTTCCGCTGAATTAGAAAGATATGAAGCAAATAATTCTAGAAACCTTAGACTCCCTGTCCGGACCACTCTATCTGCTGCTTTTAATAGGAGAAGCTCCATCAATCCTGAGGTCAGAGCCAATTAGACAGCACTGAGGGGAGCTCAAGAGAAAATGTGAATATTTGCTGTCCATCCCGTTATCCCAGAACTGTTTGCCAGTTGTACAAAGCATCGTTCTTGTCTGCATTCTATTCTCCCTCCCCCTGAGACCCACTGAAGTACAATTGTACGCAAAGGTGGTGTGAAGATAGTTTGTTGAAGCTAGTTTAGTAATCTCAGAATGTAAAGACTTACCTTTCTAATTGAAAGAACTAATTTCCACATACTGGAAATTAAATAACTTAGTAAATTTGAGGAGCCAGGACAACCAAATCCACCTAGGTTTGGGAGCCAGAATAAGTGTCTACTGAGGTTTAGGGAGAATCGCCTGACATGCAGCCTAGGCTCCTGAGAGAAGCAGGAAGAGTTTGGGCTATCAAAAATGATTAGTTGATTTTTTTTTCTCCACTTAAAACAAAAAAGATAATATTAACATTTTATGTGGGAAAATGATGCTTTGGGCAAACTTCCTGTCAGGAAAAGTAAAACAAACCATGAAACGGTGGGTCAAAAATAGCTACTCCTTTTGATAGAGTCACCACCGTGGAGCATTGTCAGGCAGAGGTCCCAGTGATCAGGTAGCTCCACAGCTTGTACTGTTGGTATCCTTGGGCCTATACTGGAAACTGTAGTTATTTATTTTTCTTTCCCAATCCTCCACAGCGGGACCTGTGTCTCTGCTGGACCGTACATCCCATGACATACCATGCTCTCTTCCTGTAGTTCAGCCACTGTCACCAGTAAGGGGATGCTCCACAATCACACAGCAGTGTGCAATCTGAAATATGGGCTGCCTAGAGGATGTGAGCCATGGAGGATCAGAACTTAACTTAGGGCAGTGCAGATGGATGCAGAGTTTAATAATGATTCAAAAGTTGAAAGACTGGACCTTTTCAAGTGGCTATTTTTTAAAAAATGGTTTTTTTCTGCAAGAAGTTTTCTATTTTAACTCATAATTGCCATTCAGAAAAAACAGTATCAGACTATCCTACCACATGGAGATTTCATATTTGATCAACTCATATTGGGGTTAGGAAAGGAAAGAAAAATTAATAAAAAGAAAACCCTTCTTCTTCCTCCAGAAAAAGAAATCTGTATTCTTTAGGAGACCCTAGCCTGTGTTTCTCTTAAGCACCTGCTAACCTCCTTTCTTACCTATTCTCCTGTCTTGCCAGTGCACACAAGTGTCTGATCTATAGACTAGTTTAAGAGATTCCAAGAGGAAACCAAGAAAAGTCTCACCTCATTTTCCTCCTGAACTTTCATTCCTGCCTCAGCAACTTCAGTCAGTCACTCCCACGCAGCGCTCATACTTTTGTCTGAACCCAAGTAGCGAAGGGGGCTAGAAGAAGGTGAATGGGTTGGATTTTACTTTCTTTTTTTCCACAGAGATTTTTATTTTTCACAGTAAAAGGCTAATATAATGTTTTCAGTAAAATCCAGGTTGTCAGAATAATAAATATAAAATCTCCATACACAACGGCAGGTCAGTCAGCTACAGTGTCATCTTTCCCATGCTGCTCAGCTAGTGGTTTTGACCTTGGTGTGAATGGATCATTCACTCAAGTGATGAGAGTTAATTTAGCCTTCATAATAGCCCAGAGCTCAACCTTTTCAGAACTGCAATTGTTTCAGTGATGCCAAATTATATGCAATCACTGAGTAATATGAACAGTGATCCACTGCTGCGTCTTTGGATGTAAGCCACCCAAATCATTCTTTTCATACTGGTAGGAAACACAGGCTATCAATCCAGTTAGTGCTGTGTGTTGCAAAGTGTATAAGCCGTGTTACAATGTAAGCAGTATACTGAGAGAAAGCAAAGTTTTCGGGGTTTACCCGATTTTTTTGTTCTATAGCTGTTTTCTCCTTTGAAGGAACTTCTGGAGTTCCAATCTAAGCGAAATCTCCATAAAATTCTCTCTCTCAGGTTCACAAACATTTATATGTCTATTGTTTGAGCTTAGGGAGGGAGGCACGACTCAAGACAAGCATACCAAAAATCAGTTATTTTCATCCTGCTCTCTGTAGATGCACACAAGGTTCACATGCCACTCTGCAAGGGTAATAATGAAGAAAGCTAAACTATTGTCAGCAGTCCAACTTGCTGAGCACAGATCTGCACCTCAGCTAGACAATTTCACAGTCTACAAAAAGCTGAAATCCCTTGTCATAAGAACAGGACCGAAGCGTGAAGTAGGAGTTCTTAGTCAAAGGAGGCTGAGTGAAAAGAGCAGAACACCAAAGTTTTTATTCATAATGAACCTGTCTTCCAAGCAGGTAGATCATGGTGTATTTCACAAGATGGAGGTCTTTCACAGTGTGACTCAAGCTCAGAGTCCAGAGGTAGGACAGGGGTTGGTGTGTCCCCTGGGTGCAGTCATCTGGCCTGCATGGGTTTCAGGTCTGTATGTTTTGCATTTTGCCAGGCAGCAGGCTTGGAAAGACAGATCTTCAGAAGCTACATGACAAAGTCTGTGATGTTAATGACATTTTGTAATGGTTTTCCTATAAATCACTTCTCCATAATGTTAGAGAAAATAGTATTTACATTAGGTAGAATATTGGCTAACGTATTTAAAGGAAATCTGTGCCACTTTCCAGCAAAATAATCATAGAAGTTGCAGCAGGACATGAGGATAAACTACAAAATCAGTGGTTATTTGACCATTCAGCACAAATGCTTTGATGGATATTGAGATTTGTTGAGCTGAGGGTGTTGAAATTTCCTTCAAGAATCTGGAAGAATGGTTGGAAATCATCTGAAAGACTACAACCACAAGTAGGTATGTGAAGCTACTACACATAAGATGTATAAAAATGGTAATTTTAAGAGAAGACGTAAGTCTTAAGGTGTAAATCAAATCTGTGAGAACTTAGAGGTTTACAAAAGTTAAATGCAAAATCTAGTGATCTGAGGAAGACATTACACTACTTGCCACTATATCGATCTACTTGGGATGTGTGAAATAAAATCCTGTTTCTTGCATCAGTGCAAACTTTCCTCTGTTGGCAAAGGTGAGATTCTGCATGAATCAGTTTTGCAAAATGAGGGGCTTAATATTTTTGGAAGGCTCTGTCAGAAAGACTTGTCTTGCAACCCTTTAATAAGCAGGTTTGTGCTTATTATCTTAGTAGCAAGAGGACTTTAGAAGGACTGTTCCAGTGCCCCCATCCCCCTTCCTCTCCCCTACCCCCCCAAAATAACCAAAGAAATACTTTATTATTTTTGTTCAGAAACATTGTTTCTTAAAATTAGCTGTCTGAATGCCTTCGAATATGTCTAACTCACAGTGACTGCTGGTGGCTTCCAGGGCCATGAAAGCAGGCACTCTGGGACACCTTTTCAGTGTCACCATTCCCACCAGGATAGGGAGTTACACAGTAATCTGATGAAGGAGGTTGTTCAGGGATCAGCTTTTCATGTTCCTCTGACAGAAAGGAGACACCATGCCGAAGGCAATCGGGCCCCAAATAGTTATTCTGCTTCCCTCCCCCACCGCATTTCCTGTAGTACACATGACGTGTTTTGTGACTATTTTGGAAGCAGCATTTAGAAGTACACACGTGATACTTTAAATTAGTAGCTTTAGCGCGTGTGCAGTTTCAGACTAGTATTCCAAGTGTAGTATCAGACTAGTATTTATCTGTTCTGAAATTAAGTTCTGGGCACCAGATGAAAAGTGTATTTTTGTTATTAAGGAATCAAATTAAAATTGTAAGAAAACAACACCATTATTAGTTTGTGAAAGTTATTTGCTTTGATTAAAAGCACCAATAAATGTGTCTTGGTTCTATAACTACTCCATTTAGCACTTGACATATAATAGTTTTTTTTTTTCCCCACTGTGTAATATCTCCATTGAAATATAATTATTTTGCAGATTACTCAACTGAATGCCCTTATAAACATGCTGTTAGGGGAACTCACCCCTGGTGATCATCAGAACATCGTGACAATATGCACAATTGATGTACATGCGAGGGATGTTGTAGCCACGCTTATAGCACAGAAGGTAATTTGTTGCAGAGCAATTACACTAATGCATTTTTAAAAGCATAAAATAAAGAATAATTTCATTTGTTGAAAAGATATTCTGGTGGCTTATGTATGGCAATGACAGAATATTTTGATTCAATCCATTTTTGTCCTTTTATATTTTTTGCTTTAGAGTTAGATAATTACATTTACCAGTTAAAGAATTACCATTTAAAAATATATAGATATTTTGTCCAAATGTTTAAAGACATCCGTTAAAAACGTATGCTGTAATGTGACAGCAGGTTTCTCATTAATTTGCCTCCAATTACTGATCTGTTCACAATTAATATAAAACCTCACATTTATTGCAGATAGCTTGAAAGTTTAATACATACAAAATATAAAAGAGCAATTGTGTTGTTTCCAGAGAGCATTCTTTTTCTTTTTTTTTTAATAAATAGGTTTTAATTCCCTATGAATTTCTGAGGTGGAGCCTGTACTGCTAACTCTTTCCATGCCTGACTTCAGCACTGCCAGGGCCTGTTTACAGTAATTTGCTACTCCATCTTCAGACTGTGACCACTCAGATAGGAAGGAGGTGGTTAGGGACACCATGGAATGTCTGCTCCCTTATGCATGGTTAGGCAGGTGAGAGATAGCTGTTGTATCTTCCACTCCTCCCATCTGCAACCAGCTGCAAGCAATGGACGGTTCTGACCTCCAAAGGGGGCACAGAGTCCCCAGTTTGAAGGGGTAGCTTCATTTCAGAGTCAGATAACTAAAGCTGTACTGGTTATTCATGAGGAACAACAAGGGAGAAGAGAAAAACTGTGTAGGTATGAATTGTGTGTGTGTATTGTATATTTATTCATCCATCCTCTATAGCCTGTGAAACCTTCTACATGTTGCATTTTCACATGTTTACTTACAGCAAAATCCACTTTTTGGCAAAGCATGGCTGCCAAGAGCAAGGATTGCCCCACCTCCCCCCATCTCCAAACACCCTCCCAACCCCATGATGGTAAGGACTTTGGTATAATAATGCTTTGCTTTATTGTAAATAATAATTTAGCTGTAGGCCAGACACACAGCATTGAGGTTTCTCAGAAATCCAGTCTTTACATAAATGATCTAAATAAATAGTGCAAGACGTAGTCTGCAATAAACTCATGAAAGTAAAAATGGTTTTACCTGAAAGAACAAAATAGAAAAAAGGCACTGTAAATTATCATAGTGTGCCATGAAACCTCTTTGTGCAGGACAGTGGTCTCTTAGCCTCGTTAACTGGTATTCTGTAAAACTGTGAAAAAAACAGAACCAAAAAACCAACAAAAAAACCGCTCAACACACTTACAGTTGCTGAACAAAATCCATTCTACTAAGCATAATCACTTTGTTGTGGTGTGATGCATAATAGCAGTTGCATCAAAAATTTGCAGCAATTTAAAATATTCTTTTCACTGAAATTGTTTATCCACATTGCCAAAGCCTTTAAGGAAGTACTGATGTTTTTCATATTGTCAGGAGCAGCTGTTTCTATCTGCTGTGGCTGTCTAACCGCTAACTAGGCAGATGGCACACAGTAGCTGAGGTGTGTCTGCTGTATACAGGACCAAGTTTTCTGGCTTCTAGGAAGCACAGCTGCCATGCTATTATGATGATGATGATCCCTATGTATTTCAGACATTGGAGGCCTTATATAGAGATGTGTGCTTTGAAGGGGTGATTAGGGTCTTTGGTACACTGAATAAGTACTTAAATAATCAAACTGACAAGCTGTGTGGAAATATGGAGTCCCTATTAGAATTTTGGGTAGGGATCGGGGGGAAGGGGCTCTGTAAAAAATCAAGTAAAATTATTTGCCACAGATACCATCATCTCAATATCTTACAGCATGTAAATGTCAGTAAAAGTACTTCAACAACTCCTAGACACAAATAGGTTTATGAATAAACAAATGTTTTACATCATTTACTCTGGCCAGTTATTTAAAGAACATGCTGAAGAAAATATTGGGCAGTTAAAACTAGAGAAAGCCTGAGATTTTTGCCTCAGTTGGCAGAAACTTCTTCCGTAGAACATTGGAAACAGCAGCACTTGTTTACCCATGTATCACTTGTAGTAATTAATATATTAATACCTACTTTCTTCTTCTGAATAACTACTTTCTTAACACTGTTGTGTACTGGAACATAGCACAAGAGAGCTGGAGGGGGCAGTAAGATGTGGCGGGGGCTGAAGGAAGCAATGAAATGCTGACCAGATGCTGTATTTCCTGTTGATTTGAGGCGTTAGTTCATTAGACCACTAATCAAAACCATGTGCTCTGCTAACAAACCATTTCATCCCCTGAGTGCTGGAGCACGCACATGCTGTTCCCAACTAATTAGGAGCTCCTCCAAGTCAATGAAAAGTCTCTTGTTGACGTCCATAGGTGGCACAAGAGGTTGTCTGAGAATGGGTGTCCTTGTTATTGTTCGTGTCTTCATATAACTCAGCTAAAACTACTTTAGCCAGAAACATGGAATCACTATCGTGTTAGTGTTTCTTTCATGTTAATATCAGCTTGAGGAGTTTATGTTTCATAATCTATTGTAGCCTAGTTACAAAGTAAAACAAAATAAAAATTGACTGGGGGCACAACAGGTTGTTGTGCATAGGTGTCTGGGTTTCAGAGGCCACATTGCTAGCCTTTGCTGTCTAAAGAAAGAGGTCAAGTTATTGAGTCGACATAGAAATTGATTCATCACTTGAGCAGTAAGTTAAGAGTTGAAGCTACTTGAAATATAGAATGGGCAATGTTGCATCAACAGAGCTTACATTGCACCACTACTGCGTGTATAGCAAAAATGTCCATCTCCAGAGCTTACAGCAAGGTTTGTTCTCCATGCCAGCAGAAATGACCTAACGAAATCATATTCTGCAGTGCTTTCCAAATAGCTACAACCCCAAAAACATGAACAAATATAGTATGAAATTAGAATTACCATTGTAAAACATGTTTGTTTCTTCATTATCTATAAAAAGTTTCCAGTGAGCTTGAACAGGAAACTGTGGTGGGTAATTTTTTTTAAATGCTACTCCTCTTATTTAAGAGAGGAGACAGCTTAATGCAATGCTATTACTCTCCAAATATGATTTCATAATTTTAGAAATGGTTATAAGAACGTATCTTCCTTGCGCATGAACAAAACAGCTAATGAGAAGACAGGGAAGTGTGGACACTTAGATTTTGCCAAATGGGAAGAGGGACATATGATCAATTGCATCTTACTAAAGCTCTGGGATCAATGTGTCAGAGAGTGTACAAGAACAAACAAAAGAGGATGACTCATGGAGTGGAAGGCAGAAAGATAGAGCATCTTGATCAGGAAAGGACAAAAGAAATAGCTGGATTCCTCAGAAGCCAATGGAGGCAGACCTGCAAGCAAAGTACAAGGTGAGCAGTTTACAGCAATAACAAGAAATACTGCAGGGTTCGAGGATCACGTGGAGATGGTCACAGAAGAAAGCAGTACTGCAGCACTAAGGGAAAAGGTTTACAGAAAGTCACAGATATCAGAAAGCACATGGAAGACAATCACAAAGGTGAAGAAGATGAAGATCAAGGGTGGAGAAGAGGACTAATGAGCCTGGGAGATTTAGAGCAAGCAAGGAGAACCACCGGTGCCTGCTAGCGTGGGAGATGAAAGAACACAGATGGATAAATAGGAGAAGGAATTTCTTCAAGCAGGTGAAGAATATCAGTGGGTAGGAAGAAACCTGCCTCGACTGAGGCCGGAAAAAGTTGATGGGACAAAATGAAAACAGAGAAATAGGTGAGAGTTCTTCATGAGCATTTACATGTGGTAAGAAAAGTGGAATGCTGGCATATGCTGTTCCTGGGTAAGACAGCTTTGTGGTTAGAGAACTGGGGAAATAGCACTACGGATGGAATTATGGAAACACTAATGAAAGAAGGTGTATGCATGGTAGAATTTACTCATGGAGCATCACAATCAAAATGATACTGTTCTTTCCAAGCCCATTTCTGCTCTCATTGTCTAACTTTGGTTTGTGTTTAGCGATCACAACTGAATACAGAAACAGACTACACTTTAGACTTTTTCACATTGTGTGTGTCAAGTATTTGATAATTCTGTTCGTGATATTTATTGCCCTTTTGTGAATCTACAAAGTAATTCTTACTCAGGTCAACGGCAAAATACAGAGGAAAGCTGCCAGCATGAGACAACATCTGTCTAAGGCTTTGATCTGTTCTCCTCCTTGTGCTTTTCAAAAAGTTGAGGCTACTTGTGCACTAGCTGAAGCAAGGAAGTCAAAACTCTGACAAAACTGTAATTTAACTGATAGCAGATTTTACCCATGTTCTGACTTGAGATGCTCTGCTATTCTAACAAAACAAAAATATTTTACCTTTGCATTAATTTATCTGGACAATCTCACTTTTACTAAAAATGTTATCAACCCTAATTACTGATAGAAACATGATTCAGAGCATGCTCGCACCTATCCTGAAGTCAGTACTTCTAAGTAGGCCAAAACAAGGAGGATTGATTTTTGATGGTTGTCCCTCTATGTATCCACTTCATCAAATGATATGAAGTAACATCCTCCTGCTAAAGTGGAAGGCAGGGAGAAGGGAAAAGATGTTTTTGATGAAGCTCAGGTCTCCAAGTAGATGCAGAGCCACCAAGGCAAAAGTATCTGCTTCTCTGCTATAGATAACAGTAAAGGACCTGTTTTTTAAGTCTTCTCTTGTTGGAGAGATGGTAAACCAGATGATGAGGCACTTTTTTGTTCAGATACTTCTGTGTTGTTAATCAGTAGCTTCTCAAACAAGCTCTCCTTTTATTACTGTTTCAGATTCTCTTGTCTTGTGGTGATACACTCCGGAGAGTTATTTTCACTCATACATAATTGAACGAAGCCCCTTGGATAGTCTCTGCACTCACTTTGGGAGTTCAGAATTTTGAAAATGGAAACAAGATTTCAGTATACAATCGGATCTTACGCTGATATCAGTAGGAACCATGCTGAATCAGCGATACTTATATTCTTGCCTCAAATTTGTGTTTTTAAGGAATCATGGGGTTTTTTGTCTGCAATCATCTGAAAAATGAAATCTTAAAAAACACATGACAACAATAAAGTGGCAAAGAATACTGATGATGTATTTTTCAGATATGAATCTACATGTAGCTTAAATTCACTCTCTGCTTTTCGTTGTGATAAGGATGGGAAATGTCTGCATATGTGCCAGTACTCACCACTTCAACAGGAAAAACCTCATCTTCATGGCCCCCTCTTTTTCTTAAAGACAATATTAAAGAAAATGGCAGATCAAAAGAGGCGTGATATTAATCAGTGTGTGACTAAGAGCTGAGAGTTGCAAGTGTGGCATTCTGATTTTAACCTAGCAAAAAGTGTCAGCCTGTGTTCACTTTTACATGCCTAACTCTGGGAAACCACAACTTTGGGTTAAAAAATAAATGCCACCAAAACAAAACCAACAACAAACTCAACCACAGTAATTTATCATTTTTTTCAGGAAACCATCCATTTTGGCATGAAGCCTGCTCTAGGAGTGGCTGCTGTTCTTCCTTTCTGTTCAAACTGCCAGAGTGTGTTTCCTCAGGAACTCCTCATGTTTCCTGCTGGGCCAGATGAGCCAGAAGATCAAAGGTGTCAGTTGCTCACCCTTCCCTAGCAATGCTATGTCTCTCAGTAGTAATTTCTGGTTTGATTTTTTTTTTCTGTTTTTTTGTTTTCTTTTTAAATGGGTGGAACTTGCAGACACATTAAGTGCAATCGAGTTCTAGACTTCTCAGAGTATATATCCTACACTATTTTGTCTGAGGTCATACTTTTCAGCTGATCAAAGTAGTGTTCTGCAGAAACCTCTGAAATGTTGACTGTGCTTGTATGAAGTCACCCTTACTAGAGTAATTACAAAGAAAACAAACGGTGTGTCGGTTATTTCACTGCTTACTACTGGTACACTGTCAATCATAATTGTTACTCCAAATTTACCATCTAAAATAACAAACCATAGGAAAGAGTAGGCTGCAGCAGATAACCGATTTATTTGGAGTCATGGGGACTGAAATATCTCAATAGTTTTTGTCCTTTTTTTGCTGTGTTTCTCAGTCTAAGCAACCAGCAGAGCGAGACAGGAGCACACAGAATCCATGTGCTATATATGTATGAACATTTAGTTTTCTTTTTTCTCTTGATTTTATTTATTCAATGTAACAACAGCTATGTGAAGCCAACGAGGGCAGTGTTCAGGAAATACGTGATTGATATCCTTTGACAGTGAAGTCATAAAATCAGACTGTAGCTGTGCACTTTCCTCCATAAACCTGTCTCTTGAGATGAAAGAGTGCTATTCTATGCTCATTAGAGAGACCTTCTCCACTTCCAAGTTACACTGTGTTCTAAAATTTTGTCAAAGTAAAAGGCAAGATGACCATAATAGACAGGTATTTTCTTCAAATGCGTTGTTTTATGTAACAAACACCACTCCAGTTTAGTAAGTCTGTAACATTTTTTTCCCTTCTAGAGTCAGTAGACTGGCCCTGAAAATACTTGAGTATCTTGTTGAAGTCTGTGATCAGCAGGTGGCAAGGAAGAAAATGTATGGGCAGAGTAACTCACAGGTATGCATTTTTCAAGAGCTGGGCATTAGCTAGCATTACTGATTTTTATAAATCAACTGGAGAAAGAAGAACTTTGTTTTACAACAGGAAAAAACTCTAAAGCACAGCTGGCACAAGCTGGCCAAGTGTCATTAGCATCAGAAGCAAAAGAAGATGAGTAACAAATTGCTCCTTAAAACTTGCACCCAGGTCATCTGAGGAGCAACGTATGGTTGAGGTCACTACTACTGAAAATTTGTCTTGAGCATAACAGACATAAAGGTTCGACAGCCACTCCAGACTGGTAGAAGCAGAATGTTCCCACTGGTGGTGAAAGTCCCTATCTTTGTGAGCAGTCGCATTACAATTAGATTGGCAGTAGCAGGGTCGTTGACCATGGACTTGAGATCAAGGCAACTGCAAACACCTAGGAGAGTTAACAATGTAGGTAGCTATGACCAGCTGTTCCATAAGATCACCTTTCCTCTTTTGATATAGTTCATATGTTTTCAGTGACGATTTTGCTTTTTTTTTTTTGTACTACTGAGTGTATGTAAAATCGCAGTAATTTCATCAGATGAACTATGAATTTAAATCTATTAATGTTCTACTGAATACAAAGTAAGAAGAGAGCAAAGAGACTGTTTCACAGTACAATGAGTAAGAGAGTTTCGTCTTGTTCTGTACTCTTCCAGTCTCCAGGTTGTGTTTTGTTCTAAAGATTCTGGTGCTGGTCCATGTTAGAGAACAGATACATAGCTGCAGTTAATCTAGTGCAGTATTTACCCATTTGGTATTTTCTAATTTGTGAAAAGTACTTATCTGGAAAGCATGTGTAAGTCTTCAGTAGTTAGCTGTGTCATGTAACTTCAGTTCCAACATATACTAAAGTGATAAAGACTGTTTCTGTAGGTATATGAAACATGTTCTGAATCTCACTGCGTATCTGTCATGCTGAAACATACAAACAGAAATGACCAAGAATCTGGGGTGATCCCTGGTAACTATATTTTCAGCCACTCTGAACAAAGAGACTAAAAAGTAATGTATTTGGCTGAGATTGTGTAAAAATCTGGCAACCTGCTAGCAATTAGTGAATTGTTAGAAAGGATGGTGGTGTTGCAACCTGTGACTGTCTCGCACTGAAATCATACTGCTTTTTGAAGGAGACAAAGTACAAAGAATATTTCATAAAATTTTCCCTTGTAAAATTTTTGATATTAAATATTTTTGACAGCCTGGTTTCCCTCAGCTGTAGCATTATTGAGTAATATAGCAATAAGCCTATAATTCAGTGGGATCTGATGGCACAAAGAAACATTGGGAGAAACCTTTTCTGCTGATGCATATTTGGCTAGAATTCACACAGTACCCCTGGTTTTATGCCACTGATTTTTGTTCCATATTTCCTCAGATGAGTACGCAGGGACAAAAGGAGGAGTGCTTTGTTCTCTAATAGAGAGACAAACAAGTTCTTTTGCTCTGATCAATTATAAAATCATATCTTGTGTACCTGAAGCATTATGCCAGTTTAGAGTAAGTGCATCTGAAAAGCAAGGTAGTCACACCTCCATGTGCTTAGTTTGTTATGATCTGAACAGGAGAGGCTGTTGTCAACACAGTGCTGAAGCCAGCTGAACCAGGGCCTTTTATCTGCAGATGATGTGGTCCTCAGTATTAAAAATATTAAACTCTTTTCTTGCAGTTCTGTCTATTTCCTTGCCAGAACTCCAATTGCAACACTTTTATACTTCTTAGTTAACAAGAGTTTGTATCATACATAGAAGGCCCGGCTAATTGAATTTCGTAGTGGTTACCAAACTGTAAGTATCAAACTGACTCTGTCTTTATATCAGCAGCCTACGAGAAAGCAATGAAATAGATATCAAAGCAGTGATTTGAAAGGAAGGGAAATGCTGATTCAGAACAGACTATAGGTCAGACCAAAAGGGACACTCTTCTCTCTGTAGAGGAAGTTTAGAAATTTACATACAGGATAGAGATTGTCCAGTTGTGGAAAATATTTTCATTGACAATAATTGCGGAAACCCTTTGCAGCATCCCACAGGCATACAGTTTCTATGATGAAGCATGAGGATTGATACTACTTATGCGTTTATGACCTACCTAGACCTGCCGGAAATGTAGCATGCAGTCACAGAACGGGCTCCTGAGAATCTTCAGAGGTAAGTAGACAGTGCTATGTAACGAAGATATGGCTATTACATATAATATATTGAAATATGCTAGATGAGTGGAGCCTATCACAGAAGAGCACCATGATACACACAGTAGGTGAAACTAAAGGCCATGAGAGTGATGTTTAGTATAAACAGATAATTCAGAGACCAAAATGCTGGTAAAATTCCTGACTGGCCCTGCCCTAGAGAGTGCATTCTTTGTTTTAAATTTAAAATCAGATGGAATTACATAAAATGTGTCATTAGCAAGAAGTGAAATTTGGTGCTATATGCAATCCTACCCTTGCCTGCTGATTTTTTTTTGTATAATTAATTCAGGAATAGTCTGATTGATTAATTGTATACTCTTAATTCACATATCCACTCTTCCTGATGAGATTATGTATGTTGTATTATTGTAAGAAGGGAGCTGTGTTGCTTCTGAATCTAACACAATGCAATAAATGATTTCCTTGTTTTATGGAGCTTGCTATAAGCCATTACAACATTAGAACTGCTTTGATAGATGAGGATTTACCTTGTTTTACTAATTGTTTTCATTTAAAAAATTCTTGAACAAAATTAAACAATGCTCTTGCTGGACTATTCTGTGTTTTTCTTAGGAGAGAAGATTAAAAGTAACTGTCATAAGTTGTGGTATATGAAGTCGCACATCCATTAAATAAAAATGCAAATCTAGTTAAAGCAGAGAACATGTGGTCAGATATACAAATAAGAGTGAATAAATTTATGGTAGAGCTTATAGCACTAGGAATACACAAAAGGCATAAGTCACCACTAAATGAAATTAGGTGAAGGGAGCAAGACCACGTTTTTGTTCTGGGATCCCCAGTACAAGAAAGGCATGGATATATTGGAGCAAGTCCAGTGAAGGGCCATAGAGATGATTAAAGGATTGAAATATCTGACATACGAGGAGAAGTTGAGAATACTGGGACTGTTCAGCCTTGAGAAGAGAAAGCTCAGGGCAGATCTTTTCAATGTGTATAAATACCTAATGGTAGGGAGTAAAGAAGATGGAGCCAGATTCTTCCCAGTAGTACCCAAGGACAGGATGACAGCCAATGAGCACAAACTGAAATAAAGGAAATTCCACTTAAACATGAAAAAAGAAAAGATTATTTACTGTCAGAGAAGTCAAATTTTAGCACAAGTTGACCAGAAATGTTGTACAGTCCCCATTCTTGGAGATATTCACAACCCAGCTGGACATAGTCCTGAGCAGCCTGCTCTAACTGATCCCCCTTGAGAAGGGGGTTTGAACTAGATGACCTTCAGAATTCTCCTCCAACCTCAGGTGTTGTGTGATTCTACGCTTCTGTCTGCGATGTCTGAAGTTACCTCAGGTCTGAGGTAAGGTCGTGCCTTGCTCTTTATGAAAATGGTGGGCATCACGAGTCCATTTAATGATTTGACTTGATGATCTTAGGGGTCTTTTCCAGCAGATGTGATTCTATGATTCTATGCTTCTGTGGATCTCTGGGGGAGATCCTTCTCCTAAAGGCAGGCTACTTCCCAATCTCTCTAGAATACCATGTTTCCAAAGTAAGTGCGTGCCTTAAAAGACACAGTGGAGCCCTCTTTTGAAGGTACTTGTCCTACTTCTCACCTCACAGTGAATGAAAAAGTATCCCTTTCCTTCATCAGAAAAGATGCAGTGGGCCGTTAGAGGCTTCTGCTGATAGGGTTACCCTTCTAACATATGTAGCAACAAAAGTACTTCTAATACTTTCTGGAATCTCTGTGAATCAAATGAATTATGTTTAGAACACTCCACAAAAAGGTCTGTCTTGGTATTTTGGGCCCTCATCACTGCAGCTGGCTCTAGTCTAGTTTGAAGTCTTCTTATAAAGGTTTATGCCAAACTGCAGTATAGGAATGCTTTTATGAACTCAGTTGCATCTCTGTAGATAAGCTTTCTGTTGTGGCACTTTAAGTTAAGACAATGCAGGATGGTATTTGACCAAAGAATAAAGTGAAATCGAAATAAAGTGATTTTACAGGCTTACTTTTGTGTTATCCTATGGCACAGTTATTTTTTATGATTTTTAGGTGAGACTACTGAGTTGAAAATGGCAGATTTTCATAGTAGTAAATGCAGAAAAAAGAGGTCTTCCAGAAAATATCAAACCTCTTTTTTGGTGAAGTTTTCTTTTCTGAATTATAGCATTAGGTCTTAAAGTAAAGCTGCCACTAATAAGAAATAGGCAAAAGCAAGAGCTGAACATCAAGAAACTCGCATGAGGGCAGTTTGCTAGAAAGACTTGAGACAAGTAAGACTTGGCATATCTAATCGCAAAACAGGTGACAGAAGACTGTGATGGAGCTAACAGTATTAAGAATTTGAGCTATGCGATACCGTGTAGGAGAGGCAAAGTTTTTCTGTAACTTAAAATCTGGAATGTTTGTTCCCCTTGAGTATCAGAAATATTTAGGTAAAAGATGGCATATAGTACTGAAGGGTTACTGTTTTATCAGAGGATTATTTCTGACTATTCCACGACAGTTTTACCACAATTTTTCTTGTGTGTGTATGCTAAATTCAGATTTTAATGCCTTTCTCTTTTTGTTGTATCATCATTCTAGAAAAGCACTTAGACTTCCTTTTTTTAAAATTGGCTTAGTATAAAATCAGGTTTTTGTGCTTGTCAAATTCCAAGACGTTTATGTTCTTTTAATCTAGAACAAGAAAATTTTTATTGAACTGTGAAATACTAATGGGGTTTTCTTAATCTTGTCTTTTTTATTGCTAGTATTAACAATTTGTTTCCGAGTCTGAAAATGTCCAAGTTCAAAGATTACTACAAAACATCCCTGTTGCTCACAGATATCTTGTTAATTAATTTGATGTTGTCGTTAAGCCACTGATGCTTTGACTGATCTATGGATTACGCACAAATTCTTGTAGTCAACAACACAGTGAGAGGATGGTGGCAGTACAATTCTGTCTCACATGTTCATGTTTTCTTTTCACCCTGCAAAGCTGATGCAATGGTGATTTCAGACTTACATGTGAAATAGTGCTGACATCAGAAGAGCTGCAAATTCAAGTAGACATGTGAGAAAGTTGATCTGTCTCTACACATTGTACTGTATCTAAATGGGTGCTGAAGGAAAAAAAAATAAACTTTCTGGTAAAGATGCCGCTAGGCAAGCATACTAAAGAATTTGGAGGGCAGGGCAGTATCCATTAGGAATGGACTATAGAGGAATCCCAGCATATTCAGTAGCAAGAATGTGAGAAATACTCTTGGCATTGTGCTTGAATGCCAGTAGCAGTAAGAGAGAAAGCAGGCAAGTCATTAGTGTACACTCCTGTATGAGCTCATGTCTTGATTATCTCTTTCCAATGCCCTCAGAAAGTAGAGGAAAGAAGGCTGCTGAAAGACCTGTGCTTTTTAAGAAAGCTGGGATGCATAATTATATAGGTTTACCTGTGCTTTTCCAAAGGGACAAATGGCACCACTTCTCCAGTCCTTCTCCTTACTAGTCTTTCAGTTCTTCCCCTTTTCCTTAACTATCAATTTTTCTAAGTGCAACACTGTTAAAGTCCTTCCTGGTGCAGAGAGTCAAGCATGTCTGCTTATGTGAGAGGACTGGGTCCCCCTTGCTTCCCAACACTGGTAACTTCCTGAAGTAGCTTTGGAGAGTGAGAACATTCTGCTCAGTTTCTTTTTTCCATACAAAGATTCTTCTGGTCTCAGTTAAATGCAGTGTTCAGTCCTACCAGGCTGCACTTCGTTCAAGCTTTGCGCCACATTTTTCACCTGAGTGTTCAGGCCCAAAATCAAAGCAAATATGACCAGATGCATCTCCTTACAAAATCAAGCTATCCTGCTCGCTTTAAGTTTGATTTCAACGTAAGGCCATTGACTTTATGACTGCATGAGTGAGACTTTCCTATGCATGTGGCGTTTCCTGATGCTCGAATGAGAACATCACATCAGACATGTTTAATCATAACAGTGTTTATTCCTTTTACTCAGAAGGTACCCCCTTCATGACAAATGTATGTAAATGCTGAGATAAAAATAGCATTTGACAAGATAGTTGGGTATGTTTCATTTTATTAATACATTAGTCAACTTCTTCTCAAAGTAATATGTGAATAGTAGATACATATAAGATTAGCATATTTTTTTCAGTCAACATTTGTTCTGTGAGGTTTTTGATTACATTATTTTAATTAAGCAATAAGACATGACAAGCACAGGATTTTGTGGCGAGTGTAGCACTCCTCACAAGGTATTATAAAGCATGTGGCTGAAAGCTGAATGATTTTAACCGTTCAAAATGTGAATTAATAATCACTCTAGACTGACTAGAGTGCCCTCTGGTTTCTTTAATGAGATATATATTATTGAATAAGGGAAGCATTTACTGATCGTAGTCATCAGGGCCAAGACTTCGCCCTCGGCCAGTAAGAAAGCTCTATTTGTGTTCTGAAGTCTTCTATGCTGTCTCTGGGATTAGTTTGCTCATGACAGCACAGTGTAACTTTTAAATATATTCAGGGCACACCATACTGTCTATGAAGGAAACCAAATGTCCTCTTTGGAATCGTATGATATGTCGCAAGTCAGAAATAATGAAGATAAATGAGATTATGGACCCAAAGAAAAGTACATATTTTCTAAATAATTCTCTGCAGTCAGAGATGGAAAAAGTGAAAACGGAACATTTCTTTGTACCTGTGCACTGGAAAAAAACAACTAACCAAAACAAAAACCCAGAAATCCCCACCTCAAACCAGAAATGCTTTGTGTATAACTTATTTTGTATCTGGTTGCATCAGTCTTAAGATATAAAGCAATAAAATGCTGGGGACAACAAACGTTCGTCTATTTCAAGCAGTCATTAAATATTTCTTTTGCACTTTCACTAGTTAGATGCAAAGTAACTTGGATTTCTATGATCAGAGTCTCAAAGTAATTAAGTGTCTTGGTTGTGATTGTGTTCCTGAAATGAAAGGACTGAAGTAAACGTGGAGCTTATAGAGCTGTGTTGGGTTTTGTTATTACTATGTGGATATTTAAATCGGGAAGAGTAGACGCTAATTTCTGGACCTATGAGTGTGTTGCTGTCATAGCTCTGTTAAAGCCTCAGTATTTCATGAAATGTTTCATTTTTGTTGTTGTTCACTCAGTGTGGTTTACTAGTCCTACCTATTTGTAATAATCATTTAATGTTTTACTTGAGTGGCAGCAAAAGCAAACCCAAGTAGCTTGTGGTTGTTCAGTGATAAAGCCACAACAAACGATCCGGAATGCCACCTACCATTGATCTCTTATGTTCTGTCACCATTATGGAAAGTCACTCTGAGGTAAATGAAAGGTGATGTCCTCTCCTCCCTCCAAAACCAATCCTCTGGTAGGCATCTAAGAATAGCGTCTTTCCTCATGCTAGCAGCCTGATCTGAATAACTAGATGGAAGAAAGCTTGAGATAGTTCTGAGGTAGCTATTGGGCTTTTTCCATGTAATAACTCCTCTTTTTTTGTATGTATATGTTATTACTTTAAATGTTCAGGTTTTTTTTAATTCATATCTGTTCAGGGTACAAGCAAGGTGATGAAGTATATTGTTATATTGTCCAACTGATTCTCTTATATTGAATGTAAGCTGTTTTAGGAGACTCTTCCAGATGTTCTAGAACAATAGGATGGACCTCAAGACTGGGATGGGGAAGGACCAAGTATTAACTTGAAATTTCTTGCAGAGTCCACATAGGACTAAAATATTAGAGAGCTGGCTTGGTCTTTTTTTTTTTTTTTTTTTTTTTTTTTTTTTT
>Ga0065711_1029586_pt1 | contig 35610 bp, 23 predicted proteins | sample Hoacrofraction12_FD_59098 | JGI IMG/M metagenome (GOLD analysis project Ga0065711, IMG submission 59098) | Hoatzin crop microbial communities from Cojedes, Venezuela - Epithelial fraction 12 v2 (version 2) | ecosystem: Host-associated > Birds > Digestive system > Esophagus > Crop | place...
CTCTTTCCACATTCCATGGACCTTTCTCTTCCACCTGATCTCTGCTAGAAGCTCCTTGTTTAACCATGCAGGTCTCCTGCCTCCTTTGCTAAATTTCTTTCTCAGGGGGATGCATTGCTCCTGTGCATGGAAGAAGTGTTGTTTAAAGAGGGACCAGCACTCATCGACCCCCCTGCCTTCGAGAGCCCTGGCCCACGGGATTCCTCCCAGTAGCTCCTTGAAGAGGGCAAAGTATCCCAACATCCCCCAACACCTGTGGATGCATCCTGTTAGGTCACATGGAACTACATATGTATACCTTTTTTCAGTGTTCCCTGACCTGGTCGTTGTCTACCAAAGGTAGTCTCAGGGACCTGTGATTCCTGTGTTACCGGTAAAGATGGAGACAAAGAAGAAATGGAGTAACTGTGCCCTTTTCACATCCTTCGTCACCAGGTTCATTGTCACTTGCCCTACTCAGCAGCTGGCACACATTATTCCTAGTCTTTGCTGCTAATAGACCTGCAGAAGCCCTGCTTGTTGCCCTTCACAGCTCTCACCACATTCAATGCAATGATCTGGCAGTGTGCGCTTGTAGCCCAGAAGGCCAAGTGTATCCTGGGCTGTGTAAAAAGGAGCACGGCCAGCAGGTCGAGGAAGGGGATTCTGCCCCTCTGCTCTGCTCTTGTGAGACCCCTGTTTGGAGTACTACATCCAATTCTGAGGTCCCCAGTACAAGCAAGGCATGGACCTCTTAGACTGGATCTGGAGGAGAGCCACGAAAGTGATCAGAGGACAGGAACAGCTCTCCTATGAAGAAAGGCTGAGAGAGTTGGGGCTGTTCAGCCTGGAGAAGAGAAGGCTCCAGAGAGACGTTATTGCAGCCTTTCATTACTTAAATAGGGCTTATATGAAAGACAGAGACTTTTTACCAAGGTCTCTAGTGACAGGACAAGGGGAAACGGTTTTAAACTTAAAGAAAGTAGATTTAGATTGAACATAAGGAAGAAAATCTTTTGCAATGATGGTGGTAAGATGCTGGCACAGGTTGCCCAGAGAAGCTGTGGATGTCTCATCCACGGAAGTGTTCAAGGTCAGGTTGGATGGGGCTGTGAGCAACCCAATCTAGTGAAAGATATCTCTTGCCCATGGCAGGGGGGTTGGAACCACATGATCTTTATAGGTCCCTCCGAACTCATACCATTCTATGATTCAATAACATCAGTTGGACTTTGTCTATCACCTAATCAAATTACCTACGTTTCACTTTTATTTTGCATGTCTTCCTGCTCTTCGGCATCTTCATAGGCTGTCTGTACATTGTTCAGCCCGACTATGCTATTAGTCACAGTAATGGAAATCCAGAACAGTTTTGTCAGCGATCAGCAAGACTTTCTGAACTATCAACAGAATAACTGAAAGCAGCAGCAGGCCTGTGGGCTGCGTTAGTAGTAATTATTTCAGAGCTTTCCAAATTGCTATGGAATAAAAAAATGTCCATGCTTAAAAGTAGTTGGATCCAAAGCCAAAGTCTACGTAGGGTCTGTCATACTCTGTCTCCCAGTAAGCTGTCAAGTCCGTTTTCACTCTCCCATCTCCAATATTCTTCGCAACACCACCTTTGTCTCCCCAATTTTCCTGTGCCTCTTTCTCCTTTTCACTTTCCCTCTTCACTTTACTTTTGATCTCCCACTTGCCTTCAGTCAGACCTTGTATCCTATTATGTCCAACCCCCAAGGAAACAAAGAGAAAGAGAACAAATCTCTAGAAAAGTAAAAGCAAGATTCACCAGATGTTACCCTGACCATCATGGGCCTGAACTCTCAGGTTACTTGCCACTTCACTTGAATTGAATTCCTAACTATAACTATTAACTATTAACTATAACAAATGGGAGAAGTCCCAGTGAAACAGGTTTTAATTCCATCTTCTAAATTAGATAGTCATCTCTGCACTACATCCCTCCAGTGTCCGGTTTCAGCTTGGCTGAAAATGTGTATGTAAGAAAAATACAAAGTAATTTGTAGTGAGGTGAGCAAAACTTTCAGATCTGAACATCGCTAGACTTAGAAAAGTTTGAATTTAAATTCAGCCTAGGGCCTCAGTCTATCTTTGTCACCATATCTCATCTGCATCTGACAAAATATAGAAGTGCTTTCTGGGAGAAGGGCAGTTTTGCCTCTGAATGCTCAGTGAGTGATTTTTCTCCAAGTGCTTTCTTGATATTCATTCAGACCCTTATCAATGAATTGGTTTGCTTTTTGTTGTACCACTTGCTCATAAAAAAGCAAATTCTATTTTTAATATACATAATTTTACTCTGGAACACTTCTTCCAGAGTTGTGCTCACCTAATAGGAACACAGGAAAACCAAAACCAGCCTAGCCACCACACAAATCACTAGGAATACAATGAATCTCTGTCCATCCACATTTATATTAAAAAGGAATGAATATAGATCTAGTAATTTTTCACTGAAAATAGATGCACTAAGTAGTCATGCTGTTCTTCATTTAGCATTAATCAGACTAGATTCTCCTTTGAATTCCACCAGAAGAAAGTAAATAATTTATGCTAAATTATAACTGGAGTTACTCCACTTTTTTTCTGATGCCACTGAATGTGTCCCAGAAACTGCAGTTAGCTTGTCTAAATATCACCTGATATCACCATTCTCGTAAGAACTTAATTATTGAGATGATTTTAAAGCAATTAAAGAGCTTGAGTCTTCATGCATTTTGAAGCTACCACCATATACACATCTATTTTTGGGGAATAAATAGTCTGCAACATGTTGAAAGGCCAATTACTTATAGAATTACTTCCACTAAAGGAGTCAGATCATTCTCTGACTCCTTCCTTCTGTAAAATGTATATGACAGCTGAAACTTCCATCCAGACAACAATTCGTGTCTTCTACCAAGAGTGCAAGAGGAGCATGACCGGTGTTTGATCTACTTAAGCTTTTCCCTGGGCTGTTGCCAGTGGAGGTTCAGGATTATCCACAGCTAAGGGACAGTGTGTGTGCCTGTGGGACTTGACACTACTACTGACATACACAACAGCACTTTTCATGGTGCATCTTAAAATTTCTCTGTTCAGGAGGCAATGTACATCTACAGAAACTTATCTCAGTGTCTGCTCAGGCCTGTTTCACCAGCTGGTTATGTCCTCCCCATCTAATGGACTTTTAGATAAGCAGACAGCAGACACGGAAAAGTGACAGCTCCCATCACTGCATCAACATAGTCTGTGACTTCCAGCAGTTTAAATCCCCCTCAGACCACATAAGATGTTCCCCTTTGTAAGTTGTCTGAGGGCAACTGCTGCTTCAGCTGCCAAGATACAGTAAAGGATTCCTCAGGTTTCAAGACCATTGCCTTCCCAGTCTGAGGGGTGGATGAACAGGTTTTAACACATCTATAATCGTGCTCATCTCAATAAAGACTGTGGTCTAGGAAAGTATGGAACTGCTTTCTGGTTTAATAAGTATGTGAACATTCATATACAATTTTTCTCAGCTGCCGGTCTCTGGTTCTCTGGAGGCACCGTTGAAATCATTCTTTTGCCTCTTAAGTGCTACCATAAGTATTTTTGTGACCTCTTTTCAGACGCAGCAATGATGCTTCTCAATGTGGGTAAAGTCAAATGTGACACTTATCCTGGCCTCTGTTTAGAAGAAGATCTAAGAAGTAGCACAACTGGAAAATTTCTAGGTGATGTCCCTGTAAACTGTGGGAACGGACAAGTAAAAAGTTCCCTTTCTGCCATACTCTGAGACATAACAAAGGCTTCCTAAGACCCATCCAGTATCTCTTCACAAAAGCATTTCATTCGGGAAATTTAAGTTCAGATTCAGCAGGGCAGTATAACTACACGATGTGCCGTGCAGATGTAGATATGGGGCACAGAAAATAGAGAAGCTTGGCTTTAGAGGATATAATCACTGGCACACTGATGAAATCTCACTGGTTCGGCCATGAGCAGTTCCGATCCTGAGCAGTAGACATGTTTAAAAGAAGAGCATTCCCGAGGCATAAAGTATTATGTGAATGCAAATTATTGCTATTTTCCAAGTTTAGTAGTGGAGAATGTTTTCTTCCTAAGCAAGTAATCTAGTTTAAACATGAAGCATGAAAGTTATTTATCTTTGATGGATGATATTTTGGTTTTATTTCAGTGCAGAGTATTTAAAGATAATCATTAAAAACCAACACACAAATTTCAAACATGTATAGATGACAGTTCTATCTTCTATGTAACAACTTTCAGGAGATTGAAATATTTTCAATATAAAAAGCACAAGTGTGCCATACCACCATGCTATTCCAGATGCTTGTTCAGCCTTTGGAATAACAAGAGGTCAATTTAATCAAGCCATCACAGCAGACAAATGTGATGATATACCTGCACTGCAAGTGTTTATTATGTTTGGCAGGTGCTTATGTAGTGGTCAGGCAAAGTGCAACTCTGCATAGAGTAGGATACATACTTTATTGTTGGGGTTCAGGAAAAGGATTGCATCTGAATTGCTTGCATGTGATTGCTTAAGAAAAAGTAATATGTTCTCGTAGAGGAGAAATGAAAGGCCTTACTTACCAAGATTGACTATCTCTCAATAGCTCATCCTCTAAACTTTTCCTAACAACAGTCTGAATGCCAGCTGGATTCTTGAGCAGGAGTATGAGCTGTGAAGAAAACAGCGAGGACTGTCTTGAATTTGAAAGTGAATTTCAATTTAGCAATGCTCCGGATTTTTTATAGTCAGATGTCTGAATGTTTTACAGCAGAACATACCTTTTTTGTGTAACAGTCATGTTCAAGTCTGAACACTTTCTAGACCTGAGCTGCAGACTCCATTTTCTGACTTCCCTCTGAAGAAGGGACGCTGGTCCTGCACTACTGAGCTCGGGAGATACTTAGCTGATGAACACCAAGCAGTCTGTGAACTGCTTAAACAACATAAAATAGATTTATGGGTTTGAATGGTATTTATTTACCTAGTCAGTTATTTACAGAGCTTTTAAAGAGAAAAATGTGTTCATAAAACAAATGTTGAGTAATTTTGATTAAGAAGGTGTTTGAAGAATGTTGAGAAATAAAGGCAAAATTAATTCAATGAGTCATTCAAAGAGTACCCAAAGTTCTGCTCCCAGCTTTCCTTGACTACAGGTATTTTAGGAGTACTCTGTGTGTGTTTGAAATATGGTTTAATAATTTAGGAAATGCAAGTGTACCTTCCAAGTAATTGTGTGCTGCAGTTACTTATTCATAAATGAAACACGGAACATAGGAATTGTTTAATTTAAATTGTTCTGGCTATGTATTTTAGCTCTGTAAGTCTCATTTATTAGCTAATGGGTAACAGAAGATACGAAATATCATATTTGTTTCAGGAAAAATCTCATCCACATCTGGAAAATAGTTGCGATCTTTGTGTGTGGCAAAGTGCGTTGTGTAGGTAATCTACCAATCAATCAATCAATTTCACTTCACATTTTTAATAATTGACATTGGCCTCAATTCTCCTTTACAGAGAAACCCCTTTGCACTACTTAAGCAATGTAAGAATATGATGAAGAAGGTGGTTGTATCCTCCGTAGTTGTTTCTAACATGGTGCAGAGGGTATGCTGATCTAGACTGTCTGTCTCCACTACAGCTTCAGTAAAATCCATAAATAGTTTTTACTTTCCACTGTCTCTTTCTCACCTGGAGGCAGCCTCATCAGACGTTAAAAACTGCCAATGGAATTTGTGTTCTTCTCAGAGCGGTGTTTAGACCTCTCCTTGGAAATATACGAGGAAACCATGACTATTTCTCAGCTCTGGTAATATCAGAGACATTTGGAATAAAAATAAGAATGTAAATTATTCCCATGATGTGTCCTAGCACAGACCATACTGATTAGCTTCTTTCCAGAGTGACTGCAAGATTGGTTCAGTTACAGGCAAATGCTTCTAATCAGTGTGGGTCATATGGGAATGGAGGGGTTAATCTTTATTCTTTGCAAATCATCATGTAGATATTCTATTTCTAACGTAAATGACAAAAAAAAAAGCCCATATTGTATATTATGGGTTTGATCAGAAGGCCTATCAATCAAGTAATTCAGTTTCCAGTTAAAAGATAAACTAATACTGATAAATTTGCATTTTTCACCTCATTCTTTAATCTGAATTTTATCTTTCATGAATGACATTGGATATATATAGTTATCCAAAATGAATATTTTGTTTATGTATATGGATTCTTCAGATTGCCCGCATTAACAACTCTTAACCTTTAAACTGATTTATAAACATGTAAGAATAAAATGTCAGCATTCATTTGTCATCTCGCAGTAAACTGTCAGCATTCGTTTCTCAGTTTAAATAGAATATCTGTCTAAGAATTTACATTAGGCTTTGTAATCAAACTAGATTAACACCAGTGCAGCTCAGCATGAAAACTTGATATCAAGCATACACACTCCATTAATACCTTAATGTGCATTCCAGGCTACATCTCACCAGATCTACTGAATTCAGTAGGACTTGTTGCTGAAAAATGTGACTGACTCATGCAATCTCTTCGTCTAACACATCAGCATAGTGCTGTAATGGTCCATAAAAGGGAAGAGACAAAGTTTTAAAGGATAAATACTGGACATTAGCAAGCAACAGTGTACATTCATGAGGAGTGAGAGAGAAAACTGCAACAGACGAATCTTGGTTTGGAAACTCATGCTATACTTCTTTTGACAAAAACGTGAGCAAGAACATAGTTATTTGTTGCTAGTGGAAAGGGGACATTCCCCAAGGAGGTTTATGACATCATCAGTTCAACCAGTTGGCAATTAGATTTCTGCAAATTTTCTGATAATTGATTAAACTGAGTTACTGCTACTACGGACCTCCATTTTATTTCCTGAAACAGACCTGGAACGCTTACTGAAATGGTGGAAGGAGCACCTCTTTGCATGAAAAGAAAAATCAGTGTGAATATACTCTATGTGGAGTTACTGTTCCAGTTTTCTTGGATGCAAAGGAAGGATAAAAATCAGTGAGGAGGAGATGTGGTTTTCACTGGTAAGACCCCACATTCCTTTACAAAATATAAAGCAGAGGAAATCATGTAGAAGGACCGAAGCACCAGACAGAAACGGATGCTGTACGGCTGGTAATAGTTGTGCTAGCCAGTAGCTGTTCCTAAAGGTGCAGAGATGTGTTTCCCAGTATGCCGCATCCTCGCTGTTCACTTCCAGTCATGCTCTGTAAAACGAGCCAGAGTGCAAAGACGAGCCAGGAGAGTTGCAAGTGCAGGTGGTAAAAGAGGCCTGTGCATCCCTGGTCCAACTGAGACTTGACTGGGAGAGGAAGGAGCCGCAGCCTGGTACCTCCCCTGGCCTCCCCGGGTCCAGCAGTGGGTGCACGGATGGATGTTTCTGGCCGGGTGCTGGGAGGGCTCAGTGCTGGTGCAGTGGTCCCAGGCTCCCAGCCCAAGCCTTCTGCAGGGCCTGGGGAGAACTCGCATGCTACATCTTACCACCGCACTGGCAAGATGGAAAAATGTCTCTGAGCAAAGATGAGAATGTGTTTCTACAAATGTGTTAAAGCAGAAGTGTAAATGTTATGTCGAAGTCTCTCATTTAAATTTAAATATTCAGCAGCTACAAATGCAGGGGAGTTGGTATGAGGAAAGCCTGGATATTTAAAGTCTAACAGCTTTTGTTTAAAGCTATTCAGAGTATTGTAAATACATTTCATAATGTTTTATATTGTTTACAATGTTTTCTGTGTGTCCGTAGTGTTTGTTGGCTCAGAAAGTGTACAGAATTCTCTCTTTGAAAAGGATGGGAAGTTGTTAACATTTATTTATCAGTGTTTTACATACCAACATTCCTGATTTTTAACTGTGTAATACTTTCTCAAAAGTCACAAAATAGCCTGGCTTATAATTGAACACAGAGTAAAGTTTTGTTGCAGGAAAGTTAGGTCTACAAAGCAAAGTATGATATTATCTCAGTTCCCTTACTGTGTAGCACAAATATTTCCAAGTATTTAGTCTCAACTCAAAAGAATTGTATTTAGGGCTTTTTAAATATTGATTTTTAAATTAGTCAGAACTTCAGCCTTGTGGTGAGAGGCATGATGTGTTTCTCCATTAATTCCAGTGGCAGGCAGTGTAGCTGCTGCCCCCCTTGAGGCATCCATGGGTCTTTCCCAGAACAGGGTAACTGGGCACTACAGTTCCCCTGGCCATGTACAGCATTGTTGCCTGTGGATCTTGACTCAAAAGAAAATCACCTCCTGCACGACCAGTGCTACCTCACGCCAATTTTCATTTGTTCTTCAGCCAAACACAGAGCTGACCAGGACTTTGTTGGATATTTTGAAGAGTTATAACATTTTCGTCAGGCAATTACCTGGATTTTTTAAAAACTCAGTATGAACATTGGAGTTGGAGCAAGCTGTCTTAGAAGTATTATATCCATGCTACTTTGTCCTAAATGCCTGGCATGGTCCTGCTTCAGCAAACTTTCCTTGAAAAAGAGTAGTGTTTTGTAGGTTTTTCCTGTTCCTGAAGTCATGTTTCACATTTGCTCTGAGGAACAAACTTCTGATCCTGGACTTCCCTCTTCTGGCAGTTCAGTATATTCTTCAGTGACTCAAACGCCATGTGACTTGGGTGGTCAAACATAACCAAGCAGTGTAACCTAAATGATGAATATCAAACACTCAATTTGAAAATATGAAGTAAAAAGAAAAAGAAAACTTACTTCAAATGTGGTGCATAAGTTAAAATAGCATTGAGAAACATGATATATTCCTGCACACAGATATTCTTAATCATCTGTTATTGATTCAGTATTGATAAAGTGTATTGATAAAGGTAGCTCTCCAGGATGTATTTGCTATATTCACAGATCATTGTAATAGAGCAAAATATTCTTTACAATTAGCTGAATCCCCCTCACTCCTAATGTAGCACTCCTGACCATGGGCAGATTAGTGTGAAATTTAATTTGTGCTAATCTGTCCAAGACCAAGGAAGCACAAAATATATTTTATGCAGTGTTTACCCACTTTACCATATATAGATAAATGCATGAGTGATAAATCATGCAGCTTCAGGTTTACTGGAGTGAATAGCTATGGAGCCGTTAGACCTGGATTTCATTATTTCATTTTTCTTGCTGTGCGAAAACATGGACTAGACTCATATTCTTAAACAAACATACAAATGTAAATCCATAAAGTTTTAAAATAGCTTTAGATATATGGACTTATAACTACAGAGTAGCTGTAACTTTTCTACTACTTTTGCATGCATTGTGCAGAAAAGATTCCTTTTTTTCCTTGGTGTAATATTGTCAGTATTTCAGAGAACTTTTCTAAGTAGGTCTCTTTGGGAGAAAACCATGAAAAGCTACAGATTTTATGACTGAAACCCAGAGTGTAATTTGTTACATTAACATCTGAAAACAGCTGCTCCTCTGGTTTCGACTGCAGTAGGAGTGCTGCTGGATTTCCACGCTCTTGGTGCGGGAATTGATTCTGATTTGCTGTAGCATGATAAAACCAAATGCGCAGAGCGAGCCTGCTCGCGGACCAACCGCTGTGTCTCCAAAGAGAGCTGCGAAAAAGTTGTTACTGCTCAGACATTGTGAAAGCTCTCAAGAATTCTCACATATTTTGAACATACCTACTTTGTTCCCCCAGAAAAAGCCTGTGAAACAGTGGGATGAATTCTAAAATGCGACGTGGTTTGACAGTTATTTATAAGTGATATTTGGGAGCGTGTTTGCTGTAAAAGCAAGGACATCTAGTAGCTTCCAAGAGTTGTTTGGCAGTTACTCTTTTTTTTTAAAAAATGAATTCTTCTCCATGATTTTTGTTTATGGCCGAAATGGCACTGATTGTCTTTCCACTAGGAGTCTGGCAGGGTTCAGCCCATGTTCTGCTAGCCATGGACAAGCCTGTCTCTAATTTACTGATGCAATACAGTAAAGCAAGGCAAGGGTTGTGAGCTTTGTGAGCAATGGGAGGGATGCTCAGGGTGGAGAAACAGGTGCCTGGTATTTCTGTGGATTTAGACATGTTGCTTTAGGGTTAGAACCAAATTGGACAACCAGTACATTGTGAAAATTTACCCACTGTTGTGATTGCAATCTGCTGTGGACTTGCTTGCGAAAAGCTGCACTGCGGTGTCCCACATGGACTTTACTTTGCGTAAGTGATTCAGTCCAATCAATATGTGCTTCACAACCGATGGAAGCAAAATCCTTGTTTTGTGCAAGTAGCTAAAAGCAGAGGCAGCACATCTTCACGTTTGTAGGCACTTTCATTGCTGGGCTGCGGAGACGGTATCGACAGGATAACAGCAGTTTGCATTCAGTCTTTTACAAAGGCGGATTTTGATGGGGGTTTATGCAGCAAATGTTCTTTCCTGGTATTTGCTGCTCTCCTTTTACAACTCCCAGTGTCCGCATTTGCCTGTTAGTCATGCACAGCCAATATTCAGGTGGCAGTGCCGTGCTTTGGCAGGCAGCAGCTCCGGGTCCTGTTTGGTTTTTGTAACCAAACACCAACAACATACCCGTTCACTTTGAAAACATTTGCTGCTACGGTTCAGCAGCTGAGCTACAAAATTAAAGGGCTGGAGTGTTAATGTGCCATGAGGTCATATGAGAAAATAGTACATTCTCTAAAACATTCATCTAGTACAAAGAAAAGATGTGTATTTTGCTGTTGGACAGAATCCTCATAGTTAATGAGTCATTATTACGTATTATTTATCGTTCATATAAAACCACAGAGGCGTGGCATATTTTTATAACAGGTCTGTACCTCTTACTCTGCTAGCCAGCTGAGTCTGCTCGTGAATCTCTCCAACTCAAATATCAATCTGAATTTCAAGCCTGCGGAGAGGAAACATTTTGCCTGCTCAAACACAATCTGTTTAAGGGCCAACGGACTTCTGGCCTGATTCAGTGTTAAATGGGATGTCTTCCCTGCTGAGGTCCCTGATAACTCCCTGAATGCTTGTGGTCTGATTTTACTCTCCCCGGGGCGCAGCCCTTCTGAGGCCAAAAGCCAAGCTTTAGATGGAAACTTCTGTGCTTATCCTAGCGAAGGATTTAGTCCGCGAAGTGAGACACGTGGCCGATGCGCACCGCTAATCTGCAGAATCTGGCCTAATGACTGGGAGTTTTTAAAACCAGACATTATGCCTGTGTTTTGCCTTAGGACCTTCCTCATTGCAGCCATGCCCAACCTGCGGATTTTACATGTCAGACTGTTCCCTAGGTGCTGTCTAATAAGATCTTGTCGTCGAAAATCCTCCTTACCACCTTACCTCCTTCAGGTACTCTTGGAAAAATCTGGTGTGCCAAGCACAGCAAGGAGCCAGGAAAGAACTTTGGAGTGAACTGCTCTGTACCATTCCCCGGTGTTTTCAGAGGGACGCATGAAGATACTTCTCCCTCTCTGGGATGTATTTCCTGACAGTGCTGCTGTTGACTTAGCTCAAGAGAACAGTGAGTGATATGATAACACAATCAGGAATCAGTATTCATAATATTATTACAAGTAACTCCTAGTCTATCACAGCTAGTTCTGTCACTAGAAAAAATCAAGCCCTTCTTAGAAGAGTTCACAGAGGTTGGCTGGCTTCTAAAATAGATGTAAACTGCCTCCATTTAACTTGGTTACTAATACACAGCATTACTTTAGCTCCAGCTATTTGAACAATATTTTTGACAGTGAAAAAGACTCAGATACATCTTCTGCAATGTGAGGGAAAGGGCAATGCACATTGCAGTGAAAAGTTCCTAAACTGTCATTTGCAGAAGTGCACAAAGGAAGAACAAAGGAGAAATGCAAATATCGTCTTCTAATGGATTTTTGACAATGTTATATTCTGGTCAAAGTTTAGCAGCAGCTGAACCACAGTATTCTGGGTACTCTTTTCTGTCTCACTGATGAAAAGAGATCAAAAATGTAAGCTAGATCAAGATCTTTCCTGTCTGGATTGTAAGGTAATTTACACAGCTTTTTTACATTTTTCAGGGTAGCAGGATGGGTCGATAAGAGCTCTCAGTGAAAAGATCCTCAGCTACATTTAGGACTGCCTTATTCTTCACCTTTCAATACTATTTTAACCTCTTTCTTAAGTTCATTCAAGAACTGGGCCCTAAAATTATTTGCAATAACTCACTGTGTGTGAAATTTGAAATTACAGTTCAAATCACTTTCTTACTCCCTTACACAGAAAATATATGATACTTGTGCCTACACATTGCAGACCCACACTCCCGGTTGCAGCTGGCATTATAGATTATAGATTATTATCTGTGCCTTTTTACAAGGTCATCCATTCCTTTCTTGTTGCCTTACGAGTTTTTCTGCTCTTGTCATTTAAAACGGTATCATGTCTATCGATCATCATCTTCATGTCTTCAGTTTTCATGTCAGTCTCTTGCTGTCTCAAATTGAAGCTTTAAAAATTCTTATCCTGTGCAGGCATTGTAACTGGAATCACACCTAACCTATTACTACTGCTGTAATATCTTCCACATGATTACTGTAAGTACAGTATGTCTGATAGGATCTGGAAAGCAAAGTACAGACTGTAGTCGATAGCGACTTTTCTGCTGCCATTGGAAAACATTTTTATCTTCCCGGGAATTCTTATCATCAATTAAATTGAAACACCTCAAAAACAGAATGAAAACTAAAACACGTCTGCCAATTCTTTCTACCCATTTCACCTCTTCATTTATGTATAAAACCTGCAGATTTCCTGCTGAAAGATTTTGATACATTTAAACGATTGGGTTTAATAAGGAGAACATGAAAACAGCTGAGCTATGTAGAACAATAACAATAAAATCATACCTTTGGTGTTTTATATATTTTCATTAACTCCATGAGTTACATGAACTTAAGCTAAATGAAAACCAACTTTCTAGCAATTTTGTGTCTGATTTATAGTAGAATTGCATAAGAAGATCGAAACTCTTCTCTTTTTCCCATTAGCCATCTTCAAGCTTCATTTAAAGGCAACTGAGTTATCAATAAAAAGTTGCAGACAGGCAAGGCTTAAATTGATAGAACAGCTTTAAAAGTATTGAAAAGAGATGTCCATTACTATTATCCATATTAGTGGATATTTACTGTACTGATAAATTGTTCTGTCAAGGCTGAGTTCAGAGCTGAATTGAAAAGCTTGAACGTTTACAGTGCAACTAAGCATTAACACATCAGCAAATCAGAAACTCTGATAGTTGAGGTTACAAACTGAAAAGATTAAATGTGTTTTAAATCTCTAGAGAAATATTTATCATACACGATCTATATTTACAATTGTTCCAGATGTATTTTTCTTTATTTACTATTAATGATGGCCATTAAAAAGAGCATTAAGTACTTTTTATATGTTAGTTTTTATACATATATATTTAATAATATTAAATTTTGTGTTTCTGTGTATTTTTCTATAGAGTAGAACCTTGTAAGTACCGTATTACCAAAATAATTTATATACTAAATATAAATGCCAAATCAAGTATTAATCATTTTAAATATATGCAAAAAGTACTCCACAGATGCAGCTTTACTTCTAAACTAGCAGAACTAGTTTAAAGTTGAACCGTGCCCATTCTGCTCAGCTACCATTGTGTTTCCTAGCAATTTTAGCCCAAATTAACTAGCTTTCTCACAGAAAAACCTGAGCATAATTTGGTCTTAATGACATTTACTGAGCAACTAGAATATTCAGCCTCCTGCAGAGTGCATCACCCTAATGGATCCTAAAATAATCAGACTACAAACCCAAACAAAAATGTTCATAGAAAACTTCTGAGACAGAGATCTAAAACCTCACTTAATTTTTGTTTTGCAGAAGGACGGAGAGGAAGAGTTGTATGTTTGTTTTGAGAGCTTTTCTCCCATCAGAAAAAGTGTAAGGCACCCAGAATTAAATATTCAAATCCTTATGTGATGACAGCACACTAATCCTTCTGAAGTTGCAGACAAATGAAGCCGCTATGCCTGATTGCGACAGCATGATACACAAGACTGTGAAAGATTTGGCAGAAGGAGGAGATTTTTATTTCATCAGTTCTGTCTGGTCCTGTATGGTATCATCTCTAGGTGACTGCATATTTAATGAAGACATGCTTTATGAATTAGGTCTGTAATGGCATGCCTCCCCTGTCCGTTGCAATAAATGCTTTTGTGTCCTCAAACACCTTGATACAACTGGCTTCCAGCCTGTTGCCAAATGTGAACTGATTACCTGGCTGAGGGATATTTTCTTAACTCCAGGTACTTATCGACTCATAAATTGTTCTCCTACCTTCTGAATAATGTCAATATCTTTTGTCTCAGAAGTTCAATGGTTTATAAACAAAGTGGTGGGATTTTTTTTGCTCACTGGATAGATTAATGGAGAATTGCATGTCTACATGAAATAAGAAATTAAAGAGAAAATATTAAGCAGTTATTAACACAACTAGAATTAAACTGTAGCACACATATATACTCAAGGTTTAGAAGTTCATAAAATACGTAAATAATTTCTGTAGGTTGTCAGACTTCAAATTTACTTGGTGAAGGGTCCCTACTCTTCACATTCTTCTTAAAACATTTACATCTCAGGCAAGCCAATTTGCCAAAATCCCTAAGGCTTCATTTACATCTCTGGGTTTGGAATGATCTTGTAAAGTTCTAGGGAAAGTTCAGATGCTCTCTGTGTCGAAGCACTTGCAGCACAATACTTGTCTTGCAGCTTCATGGAGTCTCAGCATGGTTGAGGTTGGTGGGCACCTCTGAAGCTTGTCCACTCCAGCCCCTGGTAAAACAGGATAAGCCAGAGTTTCTCAGGGCCATGTCCCATTGGTTTTTGGCTGTCTCCAAGGGTGGAGACTCCACAGTCTCTCTGGGGAAACTATTCCAGTGTTCCATCACTCTCACAGTAAAAACAAGTTTTCGTGTGTTCAGATGGAATTTCCTGTGTTTCAGTTAGTGCCCATTGCCTCTGGTCCTGTCACTGAGAAGAGTGCACCTCTGTCTCCTTTATTCTCCCCCATCAAGTGTTTATACAGATTGATATATCTGTATATGTATTTGGACCTTCTTTGAACAGCCCAAGCTCTCAACCTCACTTTGTATATTTAATGGACCAGTCCCTTGATAACCTTTGCGGCCCTTTGCTGAAGTCACTCCAGTATGTCCATATCTCTCTTGTACTGAGGAGCCCAGCGCTGGAAAAAGCACCCAGATGTGTCTCACCAGGGCAGAACAGAGGGGAAGGGTCAGCCTTCATGGCTGCAAGGGCTCACTGCTGTCAACTTGTCCACCAGGACAGCCACGTCCTCCTCTGCCAAGCTGATTTCCAGCTGATCAGCCCCCAGCTTGTACTGATGTAACGGGCTATTTTTCCCCAGCGGCAGAACTTTGTGTTTCTCCTTCTGAACTTCCTGAGGTTCACCTTGATCCATTTCTCCACCCTGTCCAGGTCACTCTGAAAGGCAGCACAGCCATCTGGTCTATCAACCACGCCTCACAGTTCTGTATCATCTGCAAACTTGTTGAAGGTGCATGCTGTCCCAGCATCTAGGTCATCAATGAAGACAGTAAACAGTATTGGCTCCAGTACTTACCCTTGGAGCGCAGCACTAGTGACTGGCCTGCAGCTGGGCTCCATGCTGCCGACCACAGCCCTTTCAGCCCAGCAGTTCAGCCAGTTTTCAATCCACTTCCCTGTCATTTATCTAGCCCATACTCCATCAGTACGTCTGTGAGGATGTTAAGGGAGACAGTGTTAAAAGCCTTGCTAATGTCAAGGTAAACAATATCTGCCCCTCTCCCCTCATCCACCGAGGCAATCACCTCATTGTAAAAGACTTTCAGATTTTTCAGGCATGATTTCCCCTTTGTAAATCCATGGTGAATATTCACATTCCCCTTCTTATCCTTCATATGTTTGGAAATGTTTCTCAGGATTATTTGATGCATAACATTTCGAGGAATTGAGATGAAGCTGACCAGCTTGTAGTTTACTGGATCCGCCTCTTGCTCTTCCGTAAGATAGGAGTGACATTTTCTTTCTCTTGGTCCTCAGGAGCCTCCTCCAGTCACCATGGCCTTTCACAGATAATCAAGAGTGGACTCATAATGACACCAGCCGGCTCCCTCAGCAGCCATGGGTGCATCCCTATAGGTCCAATGGACTTATGTATGTACAGTTTGTTTCAATGTTCCCTGACCTGATCCTTGTCCACCAAATGTAAGTCTTCCCTGCTCCAGACTTTCCTTCTGGTTTAAGGATTATCTTGGCTGTCTGCACAGCCTTTGGGTGTCCCATGATCCCTCTCAAAGGCAACATCAGATGGACAAAGCAAAGGGGGTCACCTCCCTGGAGCACCTGGATATTATGCCAAGGGGCAAAAGTGAGCTGTGTCAGCAGCTTGGGCTGAGACTGAGCATGGGATGGCTACAGAGCGTGGCCACTCTCTGGAGCAGCACTGCATTCAGGTGACTCCAGGAGCAACCTGCCAGATACACATCAGAAACTCAGCACATGGGATCTTGAAAGGAGTTCTTCAAATTAACAACAGCTTTGTATAGGAGAAACAAAGCTCAGTCTGATAGGTACAAGGTGCTTCATTCCGGGCTCTGGCGCTAGCCAACCATAAGGCTCAGACTCCAGTACGCAGTTTCACCTCCAGTGACACACCATACAAAATGTAAAAGTCAACGTGAGTAGAGCAGTTGAAGTTTATGTGACAAACATGGATTACAGTGGCGCAATTTACACATAGTCACACCCTGACAAATAGATTTCTCTTTCATGAAGGCACATTTTTCCATATTTGCTTTCTCTTATGCTTTTGAAATTAAGGAGGCGTCATATCTTTTGCACCAAAAAATAGAAAAAAAACTAATTTCATTTCAGAAACTCTAAAACAGCTCTTTACTGAATTTGATGAGCAACTTGGGCATGAGTTATTAATGAAGTTGGCATAAAGTAGATAGGAGGTCAACAGGATACACACAGTAATTAAAATGCAAAGTTTGTATTGTTTTTAAGTAATGCCGTTGGGATGCGGGATGCTGGTGGTGAATACAGTTTAAGAAAGAGTCCAGTAACATCTATAAACAGCAGATAAAAGGATTTTTTGGCCATTACAGATAGTGAGAAAAACTTTATGGAAAAAAAGAGATGAATATTTTTTTGATTTAACATTGTTATTTCTTTTTATGGCAGTTTTTTATTAAAGTAAAATTGATCAAATCAGTAGTCAATCAAAACTAAAAGGAATTATTACAAATATTGTCAATATGCATGCGTGCATGAGTTTTTCTGTGAATATAATTTGCGTGACATAATTTAACTTCTAGTCAAAGTCAATGGGGCCATGATAACCTCCTTTCCTTCTACATTGACAGCCATATCTTTCTACCATAGCATATCATGAAGACTGATTATCTTCCATTACTTCTTTTAATTATTTATCATTTGCTAGCCTCCCCATCAAATATATAAACATTCCTGTTAGATTTTGCTATTTTAGATTTTACTGTTTCAGCACACATAATATTTAAAACAAAGTCTACTGAGCCCTTTCCAGAATGAGTATTTTCTGAATTACAAATACTACAACAACAAAGGAGAACTGTTGCAGGAAGGAGCTTTCAGTGTGTCTTCAAGGAAATTCCCAGCATGACTACTTATGCAATTAGATATTTGCATGAATATGCACAACACTTGCCTTGAACCCCTTTGCAAACCAAATGTTTTCTAACACAGATGTTAGTGTTGAATTAATAAAAAAGGTGTTCAATATTATGAAGGAAAAACAGCTTGCATTCTGGTAGCAGCTCACAAAACTTGTTTCAATCTGTTTGTTAATTTACTCCTTTCCAGAAACAATCTCCAGCATATAAAAGTTTATAAGTGCTGCTTCTCCTGCAGCCCTGGACCAGAGGGGAAGAGGTCTAATGCACCCAAGGGATGCAGCAAGCGTTTCCATCTCCTGTTCTTTCTCTGGTTCATTCCTGGGAACTTATTCCAGATGCTCAGTGCTACCAGTTAGATTTAGACTCTCAGTTTATCCCTGAAGAAATAAAGTGACATGTGAAAGAGGTAACACAGATCCAGAAAGATCCAGTAAAAGAAAGTTCTCTCAGGAGAAAAAGAAGAAAGGAAAAAGAGAAAAGAGTTTCCAAGCAGCATCTGATTAATAAGCTAGGTAGCACTTGTGTTGCCAGTTCATTGCATTGCTAGGATCACCAAGTTTGATGAGAAAATATTGCAGCCTCTGCTATGGTTTCAGGCAAAATCATTACAATTCTCATCATTTTCTACACAAATTACCCGTAAGGGAGGGCTCTTTTAAACAGCAGCAATTCAACTCGTGCTCATTGTACAGTGGTTGCTGTTGCTAAGGTTATATCTACACAGCAGAGTGCATAATAAATTCATAGACTCTAGCATGCAGGAGTATTCATGCTGAGTATCTGCCAGTGCATCCGCAGTGTTTGAGCGTGATCGCAGCGAGCATTTTCCTGGCTGGCTCACAGATTCCAATGCACTGTTGCGGTCGATGCGCCTATCTACATGGCGGCTGACATTAAAAAAAAAAAAAAACAGAGAAAATAAAAGGCTACCTTTTGTCTTGGGGACCTCCTGCACGATCTCTTTATGTAGATGTGTGGGATAGTCACAGAAGAAAGATATGAGGTAGAGGGAGAGTGACAGGTTTTCCTCTAGGTAGGTGGGTGCTTATTCAGCTGTCCTATGGAAAATGCAGCATGCCAGAATTGGATCCCCTAGTCTAAAAGACTTCAGACTGCAATTAGAGGTGACACGTAGCTGCAGGAGGGGAGTGAGTGTAACTGCACCCCCGTAAAAGTGCAAAATATATTGGTGGGTAGGACTGGGGAAGGGCTGCTGACAGCAATGATGAACACCCTTGGTAAGGTGTTGTGTGTACATCAGACAGCCAACCTATAGAAAAGGGGCTTTCCTCTGCTTCATTTAAGAGATCAGCGTTAGGGTTTTTGTCTGTGCTTTTTATCCTGGACCCTGGGCAACCAAACCTAGACTCGAAAAAACCAGACGATTCAATCAAAAATACCGGATAGGTAGTAACCACACCAGAAGTGGCAATTTTCAGTTTCTAACAGTCCATGTCCAATCCCTCAAACTGAGGCTTTATCAATCCTTTTTTTTTTTCTTTTTTTTTTTTCTAGACAGCATAGACAGCAGAAAATCCTCCGCAGCAGAAGCTATTTAAAGTCCCTGGCCCAATATCGAATCCTCAGATTTGGCAGCAGCAGGTTTCAGCTGGATTTTCTGGGCAGTATGTAATTCAGCAGCAAATTTACTCTTTTTAATACAATGGCAACAGTCCTTGGAAGTAACAGGAATGACTTCAGATGGTGCCAAAATTTAAATGAAAAATCTAACTATAGCTGGCCTCACAGCCTGCTGGCAGCACACCCTGTGCTTCTGTGGGAGCCCCAGGTTCAGGAGGGAGCTCAGGGGTCCTGCCCGGCCACCACAGACACCCCAGGGGTGCCCGACTGATGGACCCTCACGCTGACGTGCACTGGTGTCCCGACCTGACCCATCGCCTGCAAGCATGGGGAGGAGCGATAATCAGTGGCAGAGCATGGCGAAACATGTATCTCGCAGGACATACAGGTATGGGTATGTCCAACAGGAGGACTCAGAAAAGCCTGGAGATTCAGTCTAGGGTGCTTTCTAGTCTGTGACTGCCATTTTTATTAATTTTTGTTTCTTATTCCTTTACACTAATGAGTATGCTATTCCTTTACATAGAAAGGATGTAAAGGTGATGAAAGTACTTCTTTTCAAGAACAGCTTTTTCCTTTGGGAACTGCAGAAACTAGATATGTAGTTTGTAAGATTTGTAAGATTTCTTTTCAATGCAACTCATGTAGATTTGGTGTCTCTACAGCACAAGCGTACAGTCATCACTTTTTGAGAAAAAAAATAATACGTAAATGTCAATGGAGAAGAAATCCTTATAGTTGCATGTAAACCTGCCATTGCAGGTGCCTAATAGGAAGTCCCAGTCTTCTATCCAGGCTAGTCCATACTGATATCTGCCTGGGATAAGCCTTAGCTCTCTCCTGGGAGATGAAGTGGGTGTATGAATGAGTACAGCAATATGTATGCAGGCTGTGAGAACAGTCCTGGGAATTGGGAAGCTATCTCAAGTTTGCTAATACATACATAGCTTGCGAGGCTTTTCTTGCAATGAAATCCCCAGCAGTGTAACCAGGGAAAAGGAATGTTTTCTCCTGCATGGAGAAGACTGAGGGTCAGCACATAACTCCCAGTCTCTCTTGGCCTGCTAGGACCAGTGCTGTGGAGCTGCACATTTTTGTAACAGCTCAGTCTAATCAGTACAAATTTTAAGCATTTTCAACCACTCAGAAATAAAATATAGGTTGGACAGTACGTGAGTCCAGGAAAATAATCACTGCCCATATGCTTAAGTTAAGCACATGCCTCAGAGCTTTACTGTAAAGTGGCTTCAGCAGAAGGACTGAGACATGGAAAAACTGTATTAACACAACTGCTTGGATTGAAGTGCACTATACTCACCTGCTTGTTTCTGTTGAGAGCGTATAATCAACAGACTCCTTTCAAATTTACTTGCTGTGATGCTGGGAATTTTTTTTACCTGCTTTTTGAAAAAAGTCAGTTTTCAATCCAAGTTGTAAACCCTTGAGAAAGGGATTTTGAACAGATCCCCCACTGTGACTGGAATAAAAACATACCAGAAAAAGCACGTGTTGGGATGACTGCCTCATAAGAAACAATGCCTTCTCCTTCTCAATCACATTGTGATTGATATTCTTTTAATATATCTCAGCCACCTAGCTAGACATCTTGCTTCACTTCTATATGAGGTATTGCAAGTTTTGAAATACACCCTGGGAAGGAAAAAACACAGCAGCAAATCGCCTAATAAACTTGAAATGAATCAATTATTTTCATTGTTTTGGTAAACACAGAAACAAAAGTATGGAGTGAATACAGATAGCAAAGTAAGAAAATACAAAGAAAGTTCTTGGGAATTGTTAACTATTCCCCAGACAGAGGAGATTCCGGTAGAAGTTTGTAGTGCAATGAAGGTTTTGAAATGTTTGGGTTGAGCAGACCTTAACAATAAACTTTTACTACAGGTATTCACAGGCACCCTTTGCCTCTTATTTCTCACCCCCAAGGCTGCCAAACACTCATTGCAGAGTACATTTCCCTCCATTTCAAACACTGAAATGTGTCAGCATACAAACCAAACCTCTACACAGTTTCTTGTAAGTCCTCCCTTCAGGATCCTGACTTTGCCTATTCTGTCTTCTGTGCATGTACTTTTTGAAGCATTTAAATTATTTGAATGTGAATTAACATAATTGTTTAAAACCAGAAAGTTAAGAAAGAAGATGACCGAGCTGTTTTTCCCGTATGTATAAGTCAAATGTATCCACACAGCAGACGTTTTCTGGTACAATGTACATGTCAGGAAATACAATGTCTGAGAGAGGAATTAAAGAAATAGTCCACAATATGGCTCTGTCACCGAGAAATATTTTTGACCTAATTTAGGAGGTAAGATGAGGAACAATCAGACTTAATGGGAAGGATCTATTGTTAAAGGCCATAGCATAGTTACATTCTATTACTATCCAAGAAATACATTTGTTGCTCATTTACTACAGACAATTCATGAGCAAAAGCTGTTGTAAAGTATTTTCATTAGGATGCAGACAACTTACATAGGCATTTCTTTGGGCAGCTAGTTCACTGTCGCTTCACAACAATCAACCTTATGATCTTAATTACGTTTAAGAATATCAAGCTTTTTTATTTTAGGGATCCTATGACAAATTTTTTGTCCAAGTTTCAGGGGAAAAGTAATGGCAATTTATTACCACATGGTATGGAATACTTACATACAAATACAATATATTTGTATGTTTCAGAAACAGGCTCAGTACGCCAGCAATGTGATCAGCAGGCAGTTTTCTGACTGCTTGAAAAGTTATTTAATACAATGCAAGTACATAAAGAAGAAATAAAGGCAGATACAGTTCACAGTCTACAGAAGCCTATCAAGAAATTTAATATTAGCATGTCCTCTCTATTTAGATTTTATGGAGAAGGAGGTATCTTGGAGGAGGAGATATGCTGATCTCTTGTCAAAGTCATTGAATATTTTCTTGGATTAGCATTTTCTCTAATAAGCATTTATGTTTTTTCTAAACAGTGTTAATTGCAGATGAAGCTAAAAAATATTTGTTATTAATTTATCCAATATTTCAGGCTGTAAAAAGGTTTCTTCTCCTGTATTTAGCTGATGGAACTAGATACCAGCCCAACTCCCCTGGCTGTTCTTTATCAGCCATAGGGCTGAAGTTATCATCTCTTCAGTCCTGCTAGTGGAACTGGTTGTGTGAGTGCCCACTAACCCATTTCAGTCAAAATAAGCTAAGTTTGCAAAGCCCGCCTAGATAAGACGGTGCACATTCAATGTTCTGAAACATGGAGGTATGATATGGACCATTTTAATCACTTTTCACATGCATGGGTAGAAAGATTAAAGAAGTTATTAATTGTTCTCACACTTCTGTCAGTTGAACACCCTGGAAATAAAGCTGCGTATGTTTTTTTTTGGATACACAAGAGGTCTAGGACAAGTGAGAAATGCAGAGCAGAAAAAGGAGTCTTTGTGAGGCTGGTATTTGTATTAGCCTACTAGATCTGCTTTGTAATCACTTACCTTGCCAAAGTGACTTGGTGAATGAGAGTAAGAGTACATATTCTTAGGGAAAAAGAGTTTATCTGATGGAATGTTTATTACAGAATGATCCGTGTTAGTACCATGTTATTATCCTCTTGATAATACCAAATGCAGGACTGGATTGGTATATTCTTAAAAAAATGAGGGCTGGGGTTTTTTTCCAGTTCTGTATAGCAAAGGAGGCAGTATTTGTGTGGTAAGTGGAAAAGTGTTAGGGAGAAGTGGATTTTATTTGAGGGTCGTTTTTCATTTTTTGAAGAAAGACCGACCTTTCATTTGAATGTTTTCTACTGACGAAAATATTATAAATGCCTTTGGAGCTGGAAACTGGACATGGTGGAGGTGGATGCAGAAGAGCTGTATGACCACTGCCATGAACCCTGCATGGGCTGTCTTCCCAGCACAGTATGAACTTGTGGGTTGACTGAATGCCTGCCAAATCCTGAAAAAATTCAAACACTATATCATAGCACTAATATCTCTTACTGGACTTCTGCAGATAAACTCTATGTGAGATGCGAGTAGCTTTCTGAAGAGAAAAAAACCTATTGCCTGATTATATTCTCTACTTCAAGTCTCACTTTTGTGTTAAAAGAAGGTGTGCCAATATAAGTCTTTTACTGTCTGGAGGTACTGATTTCCTGATTCTCTTCCGTAGAGTTTCAGAGGCATAGATACGACATGGAAATTGCACAAGTGTGTTCTTTGGCAGGTTTTGTTAAAGTTGCCAATGGCCTTTGATGCTCGTTTCCAGCCTGACTTCATAAATTTGGCTTTGGCTTTTCTAGGAGAAAGATGACAGAGAATTCCTGCAAGTTATTTTTCATTTGAAGCACTGATTTGAAACAGAACTGTTCCCTTTTTTTTTTTTTTTCTTCCAGGTTCAGCATGCTGTGAGGTTCCTGGTGGGCTGCCTGGGGAGGGATGATTTGTGGCATACGTGGAAAGTGCAGCCCCAGACTGAATGGGAGAGGCCTCCTGCCCCAGCAGGAGCTTTGCCATCGAAGTGCAGAATCATGGGGCCAGCTGGCCGCACCAGAGATTGTCTCATCCACCCTTCTGTCCTGGTATAGATGTGCTTTCTATGTTGTCTCTAAGAGAGATTTATTCAAGAGATCTTTTAGGATATCAGTACTGAAAACACTGTGACCTTTCTTGTCTGTATATTCTAATGTCTTCACCATTAGAAAGTTTTTCTTAATATTTTGCAATTCTTGCTGTAATTTATGCCAATTTCTTTCGGTCCTATTCACCATGGACATGAGGGACAGATTTATTCCCTTCTATAACGAAGCAGCCTCTGTGTGCTTGTTAACCTGTTCCCATCAGTCTTTCCTTCAGACTAAGTAAACCAAGTGTACTCAATGTTTGATGTTGAGTCATCTTTTCTAAATTTCTGATTTCTGATTGTTCCTTTTGCTTCTGGTTGGATTCTCCTGATTTTCTCTAATCTTTTTAATGGCCTGCATTAAACTACGCAGGATAATCCAGCTGAGGTCTTACCAGTGTTGGGAAGATCAAAAAGACTGACGCCATGCACCTTGTAGTTCATGTTCCTATTTGTACGTGCAAGGTTTACAGGTTGCCTTTTCTACAGCAGGATGGAATAGTTGAGCTACATTTTGATCCATTGTACAGCCAAGCCTTTTTATGAACTGCCATTAAAATAGTCATTTCTGCCCTGTGTTTGTGTAGGTAAGCAGCTGTGCCTGGTTGTGGTACCATTTAGTAATTCCTAAAGGCTGTTTCTCTGGGGTTACATGATCAGGAGCTCAAGCATCACAGTGAGTGGTAACAATGAGTAGGGGACACTGTTCTGGAGGAAATCTGTGCCTTGCACTGTGCACACCCAGTACTTCTCAGCCAGATTTACAGCACAGGGCTCTTGTTAGACCTGCTGCTATTTGCTTTTTGGATGAAAACCCTAGTAAGAAGCAATTCCTTCTATTGTATTTGAAAAGTGGACCATTAATAGGTATATTCAGTTTGTATTTCATGTCTATTTCCTGAATATAAGACTACTGTTATAAGAGCCAGTTAAAATTTTGTTCAACAGTTATAATATTTTTCTTTCAGACAAAAACTTTAATGGAACAAATGAAAATTTCTGTAAGGCTTTTTAAAATTTTTTTGAATGACAAAATTTAAAGCTAGAGTACGTCCACGAGCATTTTAAAAAACTTTTTTAAGATTATTTTAATGGGAAAAATCTTATTTGCTAATCTGGTGCCCTTATGATAATTAACTATTTTCAAAGAAAATATGAAAACTTCATATTTAAAAATTAGGGGCATTTTCTTTATCCTTCTGCCCCTTTTTGACTCTATACTTATTGTAATAGAATAAAATTAATTGTGTTCATAAGTTTGGTAGACTATTTTAAATTTTTATTTGCATTTTTCCGTCTTTTAAATTTTTAAATAAATTCTCATTTTTTGGTAGCTTCTCAGTGAAATGCAATCTCTTGCACATGGGTCGGCTTGTGGGGAAAAGGAGCAGGAGAGCTCTGGGGTTCCTGCCACTGGAAGGCATGCCCTACACTTGCTAGGCTGGGCAGGGGCTCAGCTTGAGAGGCTGAGACCTGTCTTGTTGAGTGCCCCCCCCTTGTTGCGTGCCCCCCCCGAATATTGATGTCTTTGAATATGGATGGCTTTGGGAGTGGGATGGGGGGTTAAATATCCTGCCAGCCCACATTTATTGCTGAGAAAGGTCCACCAAGCTATGTTCAGAGTTGACTCATAGAGGAAAGGGGCTAAATGCCCCAGCTGTTAAAAGCTGGGGAAGCTCATACCCAAATACCAAGCAAGAAGGAATTAAACACCTGCCCAAAGGGACTAGAAGCAAAGGTAGGGCTGTTTATATTTGAATTTCTGCTGTGTGCTCCAATTTGAAATGAATCATATTTTTACGTCTTTGGAAAGAACTGATTTATACAGCAGGGTGCCCATCACTCTTGTTCTTTGTCTAAAGACCCCAGACCCATTGCTGGCTTGTAGCAGCTTTCTGAACACTACACAACTTGTTCCATGCAGCATCTATTTCCAGTCGCCTGTCTGGATGAGTATCTCCTTCGCTGAATGTGAGCTCTCCCTTTTGGTTTTGAATAAATAGTTTCTTGGTGAAGACTCCATTTCACGGTGAACAGCAAACACTAAACAAGTACTGTCTCCTGCTCTCAAGTGAAACATGCCAAGAATTGCTGCCCAAAGCTCGTCTGATCAAGCAAGCACCTAGCATCTTCTGCACATCCTCTGAAGTGACTGTGGAGACACCGGTTTTGCTGCTTTATGATTAATTAATGAATTCTTTTTAAGTTCATAAAATACCTGTGCATGGGTGATGTCCCTGTTGGTTCCAGTGACAGACCCCATGCTCTGGGCAGGTCTCAGCTCCAGCTGAAGTGAACCTTCAGCCGCAGGAGGGCAGCAGTTCAACGCACCGCGCTGGAACTTCAGCCGCTGACTTCGTAAAATGCGATGAAAGCAGCAGAAAAAAATACCAGCCACAATAACTGGCCTTATTTCCCTCCTCTTCTGCAGTGTATAGTTACTGTGGTAGGCTGCTCTGAGTGCAGCGTAACATCATTTTTAGACAAGTTACAGACTCATTTTTTTTTAATATACATTTATCAGGTTATATATAGATTTATAGCAGCCTCACAAAGTTTGTTTCTTCCCTTTCTTAGTACAAATCATATGTAGCAGGCACATGTGTGATACTCTGGAGGTGCTTTGTCAGGGTACTTCTAGTACTGCCATTAATTTAACTCTATGATTCCTGTGGTGTTTGGTGAAGGATATGTGAATTAATTTATATCTATGTTTAAATATTTGTTTTCTTACTCTATACTGTATTACAAATCTTACTGAAATAAATAACAGAGTTTATTAAAACAATAAAGTGATCAAGACAAAATCTTCGGCAACAAAATGAAAAGATACATGACTTCCTCACAATCTTACTTGTAATTAAATTTACTGACATTAAAAAAGAGAACTATGTGAGAAGCAGCTTTTTAAATGAACTTTTAAATGTGAAAACAAGCTCTCATGAAGCAAGTGTTTGAAATATAGCCCTGTTGCAAAGCCTAAGTTGAAAACTGGCTCAGTGTAGCTGAAACACTGGTTGTGTTTGTCTCGCTTGCAGAGTCATGGGCTAGGGCAGGACACGCTCCCTGACCCTCGTGCCAGGCCTCCACCGGTAGCTCATGGAAGCTGCCCGCATCCTGCTCTCGCTGCTCCTTCAGCACAGGAACCCTCCCTGTCTCCTACCGCCCTGGTGCAAATGAGGTCAGGCTGTCTAGGGAAGGATACACATGATGGTTTTTTTCCATCTATAACTCCATGGATCATGGTCACTGTGGACTGCAGACCAAGCACATGTGGGCACGGCTGTGTAAGTGCCACCCATGGTGCTGACTGTATGCAGTAAGCCTGTGCTAAAACATTGCAAGGATTCAAGCATTTTTTTTCCCCCGGTTCTCGGGGAAAGTGCCCAAAGCTCACTTTTGAACACAGGCTTGCCATCAGTCACTTGGCTTGACTGCTCCACTTAAAGTATAGACATAGTCAGCTGGCAACAGCGAAGAGAGAAACCATTTGATGAACAACACAGGAAAAATTTTACTTTGTGTGCATGTGCCCTGCAGTAAAATCAGTCATGTTTACTTTGCACTGATAGCCCCACAGAATCCTTTCCATTCCTGACTGCAGCATCCAGACGTTCCCCCATAGTCCAGAATAATGCTGTTATGGCTGATGTTCAGCCAACTCTGGTCTCACGGTTTTTGAATCGCTAGGTTGGGTTTTGGAGTCCTCGTGACAGAGTCCATCTCGCAAAGCCTCACTTCTGCAGGCTGTTTCGCCCCGGTGAGCTCTGCGGTGCAGTCACTGCCCCGAGCAGGCAGTGCCACCAGTGCTCAGAATGAGAAACCCACCTGCTAGACTTTTTACTTTGATGATTTTGCTACTGTAATTATTTCAGGTACCCACAAGATGGTGCTACTATGCTTTGGTTGAACCTTGCAGCGAGGCTGGAAAGATAACAAAAAGTAGCGAAGATCTTGAGTCAGGAATATGTCAGAGCTGTTGAATATATTCCCATTGCATAGCTGCAATATTATTTTGACAAGTACAGATGGATCTTAACTGCAGTGAATAAAACCTTCATAAAAATATCTGAGTGGAGGACAATACAGTACAACAGACAACCATCAGTATCTAGCACATCTAGGGAGGAGCATAATAACAATTTTTAAATGTAAAATTCAATCTTTCAGTTTATAACAAAAGAGTCTGTTCCAACCAAATTGGATCTAGATTAAAGCTCTCCATTGTGGACCCTACAATAAAGCAATACTATTGTTACGATGACAGGATATAGCTTTTTTTGCGGCTTACTTGTCAAAGATCAGAAGGGAAGATGGAGTCACTTGCTCCTGTCCTTTATATAGTAACTAATGACCCACTGGTGTTCAAGAAGATAAAAAAATTAAAACACTCCCTTTTTGTTTTCCGTCTGTGCAGCTCTGAGGTCACTGTACTATTCCTGTAATGCAGAAAAAAAAAAAAAAGGCGCCTAGGAATGAATTTAATCCAGCAGAAAATATTTGTATTAAACAGGAAGAGATTAACCTGGGCGAGCAGTACGTGGGAAATGCCATGATTGTGCTTTAATACCCAGGAGAGATGTTGAAGCCTGCCAGCTTCTGCACTCCTGTGTCAATCTCCTGCCCAGAATCTCTCCACGCTGGCAGTTGGCACAGGTCAGCAAGCTGTGCCTCTGTCCTAAGGAGCAGGACAGGCAGTAGCAGCACAGCTAGTGACTCCACACTAACTGCAAAGTGGAAGCTCTCAAAAGTGACAGAAATGAGCTTGTGCCTTATGCAAGGAACAGTCACCATCCTGCCCTTCCCAGGCTCATTAAAGCAGAGGCGTTTTGGCAGGGTAATTGGTCCCAATATAAAGAAGACTGAGAACCTCAGCTATGAAGAAAAGGAACAGAACGGGGATACTTCTCCCATTCTTACGGTGAGAATTTTCTTTAAATATGTAAGGGAATCAAAAGCCAACAGTGACATAAACTGCAGTAACCCAAATGACAGATCACTTTGTCTAGTGAGGCAGCTCAATTCTTAACTGCTGTGGTCACCATGCTATGAAGCACATAAAAGTCCCGTGTCAGTCACTGTGTAAGCAGCAGAGCAGGACAGTCTGTAATAAAGAGATGGGCAGGACCACCTGCTTATCATACCTGCCTCTCATCACTTTTCCTGCAATACTCATGTAAGACATAGAGTAGTAGTTTTTTTCTTTCTGCACATATAGATAAAGGGAAGTATTAGACATGCCAGTGGCCTGTGAGCCACCCACTGCCTGGTCGTTCACTAAAATTCAGATGAGATGAGGTGAGCAGTCCCTTGTGTCCCCTCCCAGCTTCCTGTGCACCCCCAGCCTACTCGCTGGTGGGGTGGTGTGAGAAGCAGAAAAGGCCTTAACTCTGTGTAAGCACTGCTCAGCAGTAACTAAAACATCCCTGTATTACCAGCACCGTTATCGGCACAAGCCCAAAACATAGCCCCATACTAGCTACTATGAAGAAAATTAACTCTCTCCCTGCCAAAACCAGCACAGAGCCACAGCTAAGCAGCATGAAACTATAATGGAGCACTCAGCCATTTGTGATTTACTTGATCAAGCTGGCATTGCAGGAAATCTCCTGGCCCCTTGTGCATCTGATGGCAGACAGCCCCCCAGGTGACACCCTTGTGTGTAGCACTGTGGCAGCTACAGGCTACTAATGGCAGATGCCCTGCATGGACAGAAATTGTCGGACAGGGTCATCGGACAGATGGCTGGTCAGGTTTTGACAAGACACTCCCCCCCCCTCCCCTTCCTGAGTATATCTGTGGCAATGGCTTCTGTGCCCAAAGATCTGATACAGAGGAAACCTCGTCCCATCAGAAGATGCTGGCCAAACAGAGCAGGACCACTTCTGGTAGCTCCTGCTGGAAACGGACTTTAGCCCCTCTCAATAAATTGATAAATTGCCCAACAATATTTTGTTACAACTTCTAAATGTCCATCAGCAGGTGGCCCCCATGAGCCATGTAGTGTCTCCTTGCACCCTGGTGTTAACCCATTCTGTCCTTCTTCTCTCTCGAAAGTGCTGCCTCAGAACGGGTTGGCAGATGTCTGCTGCCAGATGAAGATCTGCCTCCTAGCTCTGTTCTCCAGCAGATGCTTTTATTTATCTGATCTCCTAGCCCTGATTTTAAGCTGTCATGAATGACTGGCACCCGGTCACCCTTCTTGTGGACACCGGGGCCCATATCTTGATCTCAGATTCATGGCTCACCCATTCCATCTGTCCTGAGGGTAGCCACCATGTTGACATGGTGGAAATCTCCCAAACTCACATGCAATATCCCATCAGTAAGGTCAAACTCTTTTACCTCTGGCCTTAGTATCTATACAGCCATGGCACTGGGGCCTGTCAATTTTTTAGGTATGGAGTTTCTCCGGACCCATGCTCTAGGAGGCCAATGGATCCCGGTTGCCCTAAATGCTCTGATGCAACTCCTTCAAGCTGCACCACCTCTGCCACCCACTTCATCAGAGCATACAAAACAGTATCACATAGATCCCATGGCCACTAAGGCAGTAACTGCCCTCCTTAAGGACCTTTAGGCAAAAGGGATCATGACTCTTCTTTTAACTCACCCTTTTGGCCCATTCAGAAACAAAACAGTGACTGGCAGCGGACAGTGGATTACTGTGCTGTCAAGAAGGCGTCAGCAATCCTTGCATGTGACAGTCCCATTTGTCATGAACCCGACTTTTGCCATGGAGTGGACTGCTTGGCCAGGGACCCTTGGTGCTAAAGGTATGTCTTTTGTGATTCCCCTGCAGTCCAAGGACTGCAAGCAGTTTGCATTCACCCGGAAATGCGTTCGATATACATTTACTCACCTTCCCCAGGATTTTATTCATAGCCCTAAAATTGCACATGTTAGGTTAGGTAAGGGACTATTTCCTGTAACTCTGCTGTTAGAGATATGCATGTATCAATATATTGATGACGTTTATTGGTGGTCCAGACTGCAATTCTGTGCAAATTGCCATGGATGCCATGATCATGCTTTTGCAGTCATTTGGTATTGTCATACCTGAGGTGAAGTGGCAAGAGCCTGCTTAGGAAGTTACATTTCTGGGAATTTGCTGGATTGGTAGCCGGGAGTCAGTACCTATGGAAACATCATCTCAACTCAAAACTCTATCATCCCCTGAGGGGATCAAGGGTCTCTGGGCCTTGTTAGGAATGCTTGGTTTCTGGCATCACCACATCCCTGTGTTTGTGTTAGTAGTCAGTCCCTTGTACAATCTCCTAAAGAAGTGGTTGGTCTGGCACTGGGATGAAGTGCATGAGAGAGCCCTGTGAATATTTCTTGACTCAGTGGAATACTTTCAAGCCCTAGGGCTCATCCGTTCTGGTCTCCATTTTGGTCTCCATGTTGAGATTTCTGACCGTGATTTCTGCTTTCCTCTGTGACAGTGCCAGCCTAGCAACCCGGTAAACCTACCCATTACAGGTGGGAGTAAAGAGCAGCAAAGGGCACAAGAGTGCTACATGGCATGGGAGAAAATGTTTGTTGCTACCCATGCAGCACTGTTTGCTACAGCCAGCATCACCAGAGATGACCCAGTGGAACTTAGACTTCCTGTCCCGATTCTTCAAAGCATTAGCGACTCCAGCCCCATTTCTCGGGGCACAGCAAACTCCAGTAGCATGCATAAGTTCATGATGTAAATTGTCTGTCGCACTTGGACTGAGGGAAAGCCCTTCTATCTAGCCATCTCATGGAGGTCCACATTCCCTGGAAGGAAAGTGAACCCGGCTTCTCCAGTGTCACAGCATCACCCATCATGGATGCCCCTTCTGTCACAGGCTTCAGTCCGAACCCCACCACATGGCATGGAGTTCAATGACAGAAGCACACATGATTAGCTTCCACCTGGAAGTGGGTAGCTGCCTGTATCAATGGATGACGTTGTAGATTGTATTGTAAAGCATTTTCTTAGTCATGGTCAAGCCACTCCCCAACCTGGGTTGGTGGTTACTGTACATAAGCAGAACACTAACCTTACCTAGCTTATTATATAGCTAGCAAACTGCCAAATAATACCCTAGCTTAAAACTCCATGTCAAGTGATGATTCAAGAGAATCAAGGGGTGGAAGTGATATCCTTGATACCCTGCCCCCTGACCAACATCATGCCAGCTGACATGCAGAGCATGGTACTGCCATGGAAGGTATGATTCTCCCAAACCACACTACCACTGGTGGAGCCGAAGGGTGCAGCTGTTACCCACATTCAAAAGGCATTTATGAAATCGGCTGTTGCTGTCAGATGACTGGATATTCAGTGTCTCTGGCAGTTTGCTAGAGCCATAGCATCGCTTCCATCACGTGTTTCCTATTGGTGATAGGGTGTGTCACCATGTGGGCATGTTTTTCCTCATCTTTCTTACTGTCTCAAAAAAGTTTGATTTCTAACATGTTTTTAGACTCCATTACTGATTGGACCACAGAGCACATAAAATTATTCACGTCTGTTGGCTTTAATCTACAGAAATTAACCCTAAAATCTTGCCCAGTGTGCCCTGGATAAATAGGATGGGGGAACCTCAATATTTACAGTGCTCTGTGTTCCTTTGCTACTCAGCTTGGGCAGTATCTAGAAATGTCAAGATCATTTTACTTCATTGGCTAATGTATACAAAAATATTCCATAGGAAAACAGAAAAGTAAAAAGATATCATATATAAAATAATATAGTTCACAGACACTCAAAGAATCAAATGGATACAGAGCCTGAGGTACCACGCTATGATGCTCTGAGCTGAGGATCAGCGTGGCTTCCTGGCACTCTTATTTGGTGAACATACCTACAGTGTACAGCCCAAATGCTCATATGGGAATACCTGAAGTTTATCCAGTTTTGTTATTTAAATACAGTGTCCTGAGGCCCTGATTACCCTCCAGAGTGTCCTGGGATCTCATCCAGGCTTTGCTGGGGCCCGTTGGAGCACCCTGCTGCCCTCCAGAGGTTCCCCCATTCTAAAAAATCTTACAGTCTAAAAAAAATCACTTCTAAGTACAAATTTATTTCTGTAGATATTGTGGAGGCCCATACAGGCTATGTTTATCTGCACTTTTCAGCCCCCAGCACCCACATCTGGATCCTTTTCATCTTCCTCCAAAACAGGCCAGAGACCAAAAATATAATAATGAGGATCATTCTGGTTCTTGTTTTCCAGGTCGCCATCTGAAACTTCTTCAGCAAAAGCAGAGGGGATGGATCCTCTTGTGCCATCTGCCAGCTCTCTAACATACCAACCGTCATCATCCACCTGTCCAAAGACATAAATTTATTACCCGGCATTTAGACGAAGCTCTAGTTCAGGCAGCTTGCTGGGACTATCAAAAGCATTGCAGCTGTATCAAGCTATGAATGTTCAAAGCTTTCCTGGTTGCTGTCCCAGAGCCTGCAGGGTGATGACCTGTTTGCTACCAGTTCTTCTGTCTGACTTGTGGGGTCCTCCTCTGAAAGAAGGCAGGACTCAGGACTGTCCCTGCACAAGCTGACTATGAGATATTCCAAAATTGATTCTCCAGTTCACGTACTTGAGCTTGAAACAATTGCATGGCTTCTCTGTGATCCCTTTTTACTTCTGTCTGAGCACTTTCTATGATTTCTCTCATGGATTTCATTTTGCACTCTGCATCTTCCAGATGGGTTTGAAGGCAGCTGATGGCTTGGATGACAAAATTGCACTCCTCTACCACTTGCGCTATTTGCCCCTTCAGGTCACCATTTTCAGCTTGAACTTCTTCTGCCCAGCATATCTGCCCAGAGAAGAGAGAATTTTCTTCAGCCCTTCTGCTGTTTTCATCTGTCATCTCCATAAGCTGCACCTGTAACTCCTCCTACCTTTGGCTGAGGGTGCTCACATAATAAGACTCCTCTTCATCTGCAGCCAGTTGGACCTGAAGCTTCTCAGCCACCTGCTGTGAACCTTCATTCTGCTGATCCTGTGCCAGCAAAGCTCGAGCAGGCTCTCTCCTTTCTCCAGCGCACTGCTGAGGAAATTATCTCAGTCCCAGCTGGACAGCCAGTGGCACCAAAGTGTTCATCAGGTGCTTGATGATTTCCTGCAGATGCTGGCATCTTTCTTGCAGCTGCTCGGTGAGGGCAGCTAGCTTAGCATTCTTCTGATTCCTTGCATGCTTCCGGAGAGCTTCTGTTTCTCAGGAGGCAGTTGTCCATCTCAGGGGCACCACCTTGCCTCTCCAGGTTTCCCAAGGCATACTGCAGGCAGGCATTCTGCTTCAACAGCCACCTACAGGTGCTCCAAGGAAGCACCAACTCTTCCCCCACAGGCTCTGGCACCTGGAGCAGAGCACAGAATCATAGAATCATAGAATCATAGATTGGAAAAGACCTCTAAGATCATCAAGTCCAACCATCCACCCAACACCACTATGCCTACTAAACCAAATCCCGAAGTGCCAGAACTACACATTTTTTTAACACCTCCAGGGATGATGACTCCACCACCTCCCTGGGCAGCCTATTCCAATGTCCGACCACTCTTTCAGGAAAGAAATTTTTCCTAATATCCAATCTAAACCTCCCCTTATGCAACTTGAGGCCATTGACTCTCGTCCTATCACTAGTTACCTGGGAGCAGAGACCAAAACCTGCCTCACTACAACCTCCTTTCAGTAGTTGTAGAGAGCAAGAAGGTCCCCCCTTAGCCTTCTCTTCTCCAGAATTCCCTCAGCCGCTCCTCGTGAAACTTGTGCTCTTGACCCCTCGCCAGCCTCTTTGCCCTTCTCTGGACACACTCCAGCACCTCAACGTCCTTCTTGTAGTGAGGGGCCCAAAACTGAACACAGTACTCGAGGTAAGGCCTCACCAGTGCCGAGTACAGGGGCATGATCACCTCCCTACTCCTGCTGGCCACACTATTCCTGATGCCAGGATGCCATTGGCCTTCTTGGCCATCTGGGCACACTGTTGGCTTATGTTCAGCTGGCCTCCAACCAATACTCCCAAGTCCTTTCCCTTTGGGCAGCTTTCCAGCCACTCTTCCCCAAGCCTGTAGCATTGCATGGAGTTGTTGTGACTCAAGTGCAGGACCCAGCACTTGGCCTTGTTGAACCTCATACAGTTGACCTCAGCCCATCAATCCAGCCTGTCCAGATTCCCTCTGCAGACCCTTCCTATCCTCAAGCAGATCGACACTCCCACCCAACTTGGGGTCATCTGCAAACTTACTGAGGGAGCCCTCAGTCCCCTCATCCAGATCATTGATAAAGATGTTCAACAAGACCGGACCAAAAACTGAGCCCTGGGGGATACCATTTGTGACTGGCCACCAGCTGGATTTAACTCCATTCACCACCACTCTCTGCGCTCTGCCATTTAGCCAGTTCTATATCCAGTGAAGATCCAGCATCTGCCACAGCCTGGCATGTTATCTGCTGCCCAGATATGGGCCAGCACCCACTCCGTCTGTCCATTATCTGTAGAAACACAAGCATATCCCCTCCCCCAAGCGAGTAGTTGTACTGGACCTTCCCAAACCCCTTTATCTGGGCGGAATACCATTACTAACACCACATCATTGTCATAGACATTTTTGTTTGTTCCCCTGTGCCGAACAGCTGGGGGGTCACTATGACCTCCTCTAACATTCAACCAATTCAGGACAAAAAGGGTTTTGTGTAGACAGTCTA
>Ga0065711_1029587_pt1 | contig 35608 bp, 15 predicted proteins | sample Hoacrofraction12_FD_59098 | JGI IMG/M metagenome (GOLD analysis project Ga0065711, IMG submission 59098) | Hoatzin crop microbial communities from Cojedes, Venezuela - Epithelial fraction 12 v2 (version 2) | ecosystem: Host-associated > Birds > Digestive system > Esophagus > Crop | place...
ATGGATGTAAATGTGCTGCAAACACTGGTGTTGAGAGAAAACATGAGAAGTTAAAAGATGAAGGTTAGTATCTTGGCATGATTGTATTGAAATTTTTAACTCTTTTTCTAGGTCTTAGTAATGTGGCGCTCTGCTGGCTTTAAAATTCAGTTTAAAAAAAATGATCATTTTCTGCCTTATTTAGACTCCGTGCCCCAGCCTCGCTGAGCAAGAGAGCTGGGAGGCACAACCATTTAGAGAAGTTCAAATAACTAAACTGGCCATGACCTGAACTAAAACTAATAGTTTGTGTTTGTGATGGCTACAAGAACAGCATCTGGCTTACATTTAAATAGAAGGCTGTTCAATAAAGCCACTGCTTCTCGAAACTGCACAGAAGCAAAGATTAATTATTGCAACTAATGACATTTCTGCCATTCATGCACCCAAGGGAGAAAAGCAACCCCCTGCCCCAAGAACCAATGACAACAATAACAAAATCTTGCAGAAAGCCCAAGAAGGGAGAAACACCAAGCAATATTGTTGTTCCTGACATTCTGCCCAGGCATCCTAAACATGGAATTAAACATAATCTTTACCAGCAAACTCTTTTTGCTTGTTATCCTCCCAAAGGAGAACCCAGAGTTTCAAATGGGCTTTTAATAGCAACGCTCTGAGAATCCAGCCTCTATGTCTTCCAGCGTCTTAGGGAGATCATGTTTCACATTTCACTCATTCCTCAGTGTGTTGGCACAGCCTAACACTGGCTTCAGACATTTGGTATTTGAAACCGAAAATCTTGGTGTTTCGTTCCTTGCCTCACTTCTCCCTGTGTTTCTCCGGCATCATATAATATTGACAGCCCCTGCCTGTAAAGAAAGGCCAGGTTCTCTCGTTTATTCAGCTGCAGGCTTTAAAAATGTAGAATAGGGGTTTTGTTCATAGGAGAGAGCAACTGCCAGTGAACTTTTTCCTTCTTTACGTAAAAGTAGGATAGCACAATAAACAATGGTAAGAGAAGTGGGTCCCAAGGTATATATGCACATATGTAATATCTAGCTGGCTAGTTTTTCAGTGCCCCAGTTTCAGGGTACAAATCTGGTCCCTTTTGTGTGAGCGATTTATATACTTCAACAATCTCAAAACTTGAACCTTCACACATGAAAATCTATAGAGAAAGATCTGGACATACATATATCTCATGTTTTGGTGAATCACATACTGAAGCACACCAGCGACCGCAGTTGTGTCTTCAGGGTTTTCAGGAGAAAGAGCATGCCCACATTTGCAGAAAAAAAGGAGTCATGAAAGAGAAGATACAGAAACAAGTCATCTTCATAACAAGTGGAAAATATTCAGTGATAATGCCTATCTGGAGATTTCAGCTTTGTGGCCATTGTTACTTGTGCGACATTATTCCTAGGATCAGAAACCACTGAGATGTTCTAGCTTTTCCCACGTGTAGATCAGTTCTGTAAGGCGAGTAGGTAGGGGACTGTCTCCCCTGAATCTCAAACCATGGCACTTTTTCTGGGGCAACCAGGATGAAGCTTTATGCAGGGAAGTAATATAGGGCAAATGTCTGCATATCTATTCCTTTTAATACAGCATTTCTTGAAGCAGTGCTTCAGCATCAAGAGGTTGACTCCTATTCCATCATGGTGATGAGGAAAAAAAGTGGATCATGCTGTTTCTCTGTGGGTATAAAACTGAAATGAATGAAGATCTGTTGCTTTCCTTTGTACAACAGCCAATCATATCTTCTCGTATTCCTCTATTTAATCTCCCAGTCCCAATTGTTCCCTTCACCTCCAAACCCTATAAAAGCCAGAACTGGATGACCAAGTCACCACCAGAGGCCACCTGTTTTGGACAGACCTCATTAGCCCAAGCTGTTCAATAGACATGATTTTGATGGGCACACGAGCAGGTTGAGTGGGTGCATTCCAGTAGCTGTGGTCCCTGTGGCTGGGCATGACACCCCACATCCAAAGGAGGGTCCAAAGAAGGGAGGAAAGGTCCATAGGGAGGAAAGGAGAGATGATGCAGTGCTGCTCAGAGAGATCACAAGATGACAGCACCGAGACAGCAAGAATAGGAAATAAATTGCTGCTTATCCATGAAGGTTGCTACAACAGTGCTGAAGAGCTTGATTTGTGTATCCTCGTCCTCATCAAGTGGCGGGGAGCAGGGAGGAGGGAGCATGCTGACATCATCTCCCAGGCGTCGTCACACATGATTAATGTTGTTTCCCTCTGCTTCTGATCTTCCTCTGGGGAATTTTCTTACTCCTTTTGGCCATAAGCACAAAAGGCATGTGAAAGGGAAAGTGGGTTTTGGATCGTTCCTGTATCTGTTGTGACGAACATACAGCGCAGCCAAGCTTTAATGTGAACTGTTTGCTTGTTAGAGTGTAATAGCTCTGGAGCTGTCATCGGGTGTAGTATTGTGTAAATATATATTCAGGCACTTCTTATGGAAGTGGATATGTGACCTAATAGGCTTTATTTAGCTCCTTCTGGTGACTGCGGGAATGCGTCATTTTTGGCATATCCAGGAGTAGTCAGAGTAGGTTCAGCCCTGTAGAAGTAAGGACCTATGAGGGACGTAGAGATAATAAGTGCCTCATCTGGAGGCTGGGATTTTTCCCAAGAGGGAAGTAAAGTCCTGAGCCACTACAGAAAATAGGAGCTTGTTCTCTTTGAAGCAGATCAGGTTCTTCCTTCAGTGCTCAATGTAGCAAAATGATGGGATGGTGCATCCTTCAAAACTCTCTCTACATGTGGGTTAGTTTGGAGAGACCTGAATTCACTTTACTTTGGGACTTCAAAATGGGAAAGACCCTGTGGTGGTCCACATTGCTACTTAGCAGCTTCTTTCTAGCTGCTGCAGTGTCCAGGTGACACAGAGATGCTCCTCTGAGATCCTGGGGAACTCCACGTGCTCAAGGGCCCAGGGCACGAGCACCTGGAAGGGATGTGACAGCTGACTCCCTGTGGGGAGGAACCATTTTGAAACTACACCTCAATCTGCAAGTCAATAACGGAGTTTTAAAATGTCCAACTAAGCATTTAATTTATAACATACTATGGGAACGTGGTGGAATCTTTTCAAGAGGTTTCTTTCAATTAAAAAATGTCTTTTCCCAAAAAAGTTCCAATGATCACTTTCCACTGCATTTGTCATTTTTTTGTCTTAAAGTCTTGTAGCCAACGCATAACACTTTGGGCTGCAAAAAAGGTCCAGGTTTGAAGATTTTAGGCAAAAAGTTAATTTTTAAAAAACAGAATGTTTTGACAAAACCAGAAGATAAGATTTCAATGAACTAAAAATGACTTTGGGCTGAACAATGTTCCTTAGAAAGACAGCTGAAAGATAAATTTTACATTAGAATAAATATAATTATATCAGGTAATAAATATATTCATTTTATGCATTTGTATTTATTCAAAGCTTATTTAATATTATTTCAAGAACACATCACAACTAGTTTTAAATTTCAGATCGCTCCTTTTCCCTTTTTTTGCTGAAAACATGGGTTAACTTAGTATTCTCTATTTCTGATACCATAAAGTAAAGTTTCTAACAGGTCCAAACTAATTAACTACTGTCAGGAAATAAAATCCAAAAGCTCTCACTGAGCTTTGTCCAAAAAATCTGACTCTAGTGCACTTCCTTTCTTCCATCTTATAACTAGAAGTTAGAATTAAATAAAAGCAATGATAAGCACATCCAAAAGCCAGGGACAAGTGGTAGGGTTTGATAGACGGCTTTCTGGAGGTCTCTGTCTCAGATATGGATCAGATTTCCTCCTGTTTACATGTAAGAAGGTTGTGAAGATCTGCAATTTCAAGATACATCTGGTTCTTGCATCAAATTAAACAGCAACTAAAGCCTGAGCACTGGGGCAGATTTTAAAATGTAGGAATGAATGTGTGTTTATATAGTATTTGCATTAATGCTTCCTACGGTTTATTTTGAAAGTGAAGAAAGAACATTGCATGGTAGGCAACTTAACCCAAACAATATCGGTTTAAAGTTAGGGGCATGCTCCTCAGAATATTTTTCTAGTGTTTTGAAGTGTCCACTTGAAGAGGGAGAAGGGGAGGGGGGGAAGAAAAGGATTGTTCTGTCTTCTGCTCTGTGTTTGGCCTGGCTCAGTAGGGCTATTGCTGTTGCTCATCTGGTATGGATTAGTCCTTCTCTCTCACACTCTGTCAACTTGGGTGTTCTGCATGCAGGCTGTTTCTGCAGGGGTCTTGGTTTTGCTTTTTTTAACGGCAGGAAGTGCCCCACTCAGACCACATGTGAAATTGTGTGGGAACAGTGGGGGGGGATGAAAGAGCCCCATCAAACATACCAAAAGTGTGGGTGGAGAGACAGGGAGCGTAAGCGGAGAGATACCAGCTGAGTAATTTGACCTCCTGGGCTGGCCAGGCTGGGGACTCAGTGGAAGTCTGCTGCCTTAAAAGTGTCTGTTCCTCGTGACATCAATTTCTAATATTTTATAATATCGGGGGCTGTTGGAAGTGTGAGGGATTACAGCTGCCACTTAATTTGTTCTGAATTTCCTGCTAGCCTCACCAGACATGTACAGGAAATAGGCAGTAAATATTTAATAGGTAATACCTAACTGGACAATTAACAGGTGCTGTCACACTGAAAATCCAAGCCTGTGTGTGCGGGTGCACCTCAGGGACACGGAACACCACCAGCAGCAATCCCCAGGTCACATCCGCACAAAGCGGCATTGGGCAAGCCGCATCCCAGCACCATGGTACCCAGCCCTCACATTCCAAAATTCAACCCTGTTCCCATGTCCGTGCTTGGATCCAAGAAGATTTTTTCTTTTTAAACCACTCACTGCTGATTTTTCTGTTTACGTGAATAAATGTCACCACAGACACTGGTCCAGCCTGCAGTGCAGGACGCTGGGAAGCCTCCTTGCATCTATTTAATGTGCAAACTCTACACTTGTTTTCACAGCCTGAAAGAGGCAAATCCAATGCTCACCAAGTGACAGAGAATTGTAACCTGTTTTTCCAGGTCAGAATAAGTATCTGCCTGTCCTGCCATCCCAGTTCTACCAGGTACAAGCAGATACCTTCAGAAAAAAATTGCAATGGACAGGATATATTAAATGATCTTTGCCTTCTGGACTTTTTCAAATTTTGGCAGTCAGCAGGTATGAGGTTTCCTGCTCTGGAGTCTGTATCTGGACTTTAATAGTCTTTGATAGATGTTTTTTCTTTGTTTTAAATTAATTTTTATTTCTGGTCACCATAAAACCCTGTGGCAATGAGTTCTACAAGTTAATAGTGCATGAAAAGTGAAAAGCTTGTTTTAAATCTCAATGTTAAATGTGACTTAAATTGTATGTTGTTTTTTTTCTCAGTAGAAGATCATTTTAAAATAAATTTTCCACAGGATTTCTAACACCATGGAAATCAGACTGAGTCAATCAGACACAGTTCCTGGGATTGGCTTCTCTGCCTTAAGATAATTAAATTTTAAAAATATTTTCATAATATTATTTCTATTGAATTCTGTTATATTATAAATACTATTACACTTCAAGTATTTTTCTGGAGTGGCAGTAATCTTCTGCAATTTTTCATGTATCAGCAGATAAAATATGAGAGAATAACCCTTTTTCAACCTTCAACTTTTATAATCGTTATAAACTTGCAATAAAGTTCTGATTATTCAGTATAATTGTATTTCCAATGAAGGTAGAATTAGGTAAATTGAATTGCTGTTATTACCTTCAAGCAATATTGTTTTAATATGTTTGGCCAACACAAAGCAAACCTCTCCTTTGGAATTTGCTTTTATTAAGTTCAAGTCCAATTGAGTTCAAAAGATCCCTCCTTCTGTAAAACTTCGCTGTCCCCTATTAGTGCATGACTAATGTCTTACACTTGGCTTTCCTATAAATTGCTCTCCTTGCCGAGCAATTTCTACGTCAATACTCAGACATCCTTATCAGCACTTGATGTTCGTGTAAACCAACTCTTGTTAATGACTACACGGACAGAGAGGGGGAAAAAGTAACATTGCACAGACCTCAAGACTCCTGCTCCATCTGAACTTTGAAGTCCAGCTGTTAATAGCAGTGTTGACTACTTACATAAAAACGTGTAGTAAACTGAACTGACATTGTCTGATTTCAAGTGATTGGTTTAAACCTTCACAAATGGCTAAAGCTTCCACCCTTTTTTCATCTGTCTCAATGCCGTCACTCAGGATGATTAACGTTGTTTTGCGATACGAAGGCTATTGTCCTAGCCTGAAAAAAGTAAACATTTTTACAGTTGGGAGCAAGAAAAATTTCAAACAATTCCCTTTTGCATGAAAAAGAGTTCCCCAGCTGCTGTTTATTATCTCTCTGTTTACATCACACATGTGCATGTGGAGGACAAAGTAGTTCAATAAATTACTCCTCTACTGTTGGGTTGGCCATTACAAGCTGCCAGCAACAAAAGCGTTTAACGGTTTGTTGAATGCCTCTGAATGTTCCTACAGTCATTTTTAACTCTCACCAAGTAGCTGATCTGATTTCATCTGCTTTACTCCTTCATTTAGGGCCCAGAACATTTTTTGCATTGCATGCAGTAAAATGAAAGTGAGAGAAATTACATCCATGCTCTACTGTTAAAGCAGTTCGTACGTACTGGCACGGGCTCACATATCGCACTGGGCTATATGAAAACAGGGAGGTGAATTCTCACCCTGGAATTGCCTACAACTTCCAAGAGATTTTATAAAGTTGCCAACACCTCAATTTTATACACAGTAACTTACCTAATATCTTAATTTCTGGGTTTCTTGTATTGGAGAAGTTTCCCCCCCAAGGCAAGATAATTATGAAAAGTGACAGTAACAAGATAATGGATTTTTCCCCATAACAACAACTAACCCAGCCTGCATGGTTGTGCCAACACACTGTCACGTTTGCCTGGCCGCCTCTCCAACCTTGAAAATGGTTGGAAATTGCTTACATTTCTTTATGCTTGAAGTCCATGTTCAGATGTGATTTTGGCTGCTCTTTCATGCACAACCTGCAACCAGACATTGGGATTTCCCTGGTTGTGAGGAGGAGTCCGGCTGCCTGTTCTTCCTGAGCCCTTGCCACACCATCCCACCCACCTCTGCTCCCCATTCCCTGCCATCCTGCCAAGTCAACTCTTTGAAGATCCATTCTAGCACAAATCCATATAACCATCTACCTCTATAAAGAAATAAAACCTCGACAGCTGTAGTTTCCAGCCTCCTCCCAGCTCCTGCACTTTTCAGTGGAGCTATTACCAAATTAATTCAGTACCTGCCTACAGGTGAGGTACCATATGCATTTTCCTCAGAGGGACAGCTGGCATAGAAATATCAGTGAGATGATCTGGGTTTAAAAGAGACACTTCTGAGCTTTGTTTTTGGCCAGGATGATTCCAGAGCTCCCTTTGTAGCACACCCCCCTTAGAGCTGTGTAAATAAAAGTTTGGATGGGAACTTCTCAAATCAGCTTCACCACCACAGGAGATGCTCCACAGACTGGTCTGTGCAAGGTGAAGGTGCTACAGCAGCACCAGCTGCTGTCCCAGTTATCTCAGCAGATACCCTTTCGGCTGAGAGCCACATCCTCAGCTGTCACAACTTGAGGTAGAGCACCAAGGGTTTCCAAACTTCATATCCCCTTTGGCTTTGTACAATGAGGTGGGTAGGACCCCATGATCTGCCTTCCTTTCACATCCCAGCAGCTTCTCCTGACCCACAGCATACTGGTGTGAAAAAGGATGAGTACTTTGCATGGGGCTCCTCAGCTCCAGGCGTGACTCCTGGGCCACGGCAGCACTTAGCAAGGATACTTCTCCTTTTTTCCACCTCTCAGCCCTCCTGTGGGACAGTTGCCCTATCAATTTAATACCAGACATTAATGCACTTCTCAGGTGGGTGAAGTCATTCCCCTTTGCACCTGAGGTGTGCTTTAAAAGCCCGTTGATCATCGTGTCTTGTCTTCTTGCTCACGGTTAAGGGAAGATCAGGAGACAGGGGTTGACAATTCAGGGGAGCATAAACCAAAAGGAAGCAATGCCCTTCCCAGCAACTCACTTCCTTGTGTTGCCCACCAAATACTGAAGCTGTTTAGATACGGTCCAAGCTGTCACCAAACAACTGTTGTCCAGTGCGTAACCTTGCATGCACTAACAGAAATCTCAACTGAATGTGCAAGCCGTGCTGAGCACACAGGAGACTTCAAATATTCTGTTTTTCCTCTATAGTTATGACAACAGACATTCAGCTTTTTATCTTTAACAAAATCAAAATGGCAAAGCACTGCCAGGAGGGTAGGCAGTGCAATGATATTGGGCTGACATATAAGCTTCCTTTCTCCTAGGGATTTTTACAGATCTCTGGGGGTGAAGTGTACTAAATTTGCTGGACATGCTGGATGCAATTCAAGTGCTGGGAGCAGTTACCAGAAACCTGCATTCAAGCCCTACATCTCATCACACAGCAAGTCCATCCAGACAGTTGCTGTGATATTAACATTAACAACCCACTTCCCCTCCACTTGCTGTCATCCCAGTAAAAAGCTGGAAAGCTCTCTTGATGGTCTTTCAGAAATAGAGATTGCCAAGTCCAGGCTATGTTTGTAAATACACTTTAAAACAAGACCAAAAAATGCCATTTAGGAACTTAAAACTTGCAATATCATTGCAGAAAGTGGCTCAGATTAGCTTGAATCTGTACTATTCGCAAACGCTCTCAATTACTGCTGCTGGGCGTGTTTCGTGAGTCTGCATACATGTATGGCCTCTTGAGCAGCATCTTCAGAAGACTTTGTGTAATAATAGGAGAAAAGCCACAATTTGAAGCCTGCCTCAACAACATAATTTCAAAGCAATGCTGTCATGAAAGTATGTCCAGCCGCTGTTGTTCTGATACGGGCAGAGGATGAAGAGTTGAAGGAGGGGAAAGCCCAGCTAGAACTGCCTGCAGGTTTGTCTAGGTTTTCAAAAGAGAAGCAGCAGTTAATCTTTATGTCATTCTAAAATATTTGGATACCTTTCTTTGGCATGTGTTTGGACTCAAGTAGACATCGCACCACAGTGAAGAAGGCAGTTATCTTTGTAGCATCAGGAATGGAAGCAATAATGAGCAGATATTTCCCACAGACAGCTCGTTCTGGCACAATTTTCCAGCCCAGGTTTCTTAACTTAAGAAATGTGAGTATTTATAAAGCCTCAGGAACCAGATGAACTCCGGGAGGATCCTCTGACTGAAACCCAACATTTTTTAGACTTGCCGGTGACCGTGTTACACTGAAGTTGCACCAAGTCTGAAGTTGCACAGTAGTTGTAGTCAGTCAAATAAAGACACTGACTTTCTTGATTCATTCTTGGCTAAAAGCAATCTCTTGTACATTCCTACCTTTCACCCCTTCTGCATTAAGTGGAAAATCCAAAGTTTCCTTTAATCAGGTTTGAGCTTGGACTGATGTGATGTTTACTGACTGAGACAGTGGTTTTCAAAAGACGTCAGGAACATCTGGCCTCTTGGCTTGGCAGAGAGCCCAGCAAATTGCCAATCCAAAGGACCAAGTTCACAAGCAGCTTTGGGGCTTTCATCCTGTAACAAGAAAACCCGGAGGGCAGTGGAGGTGGTACCACTCCTCCCTGCTTAATCCTGCTGCTTTACTACCTGTGTGCTTCGTGGCTGATCTCTGTGTGCTGTCTGAGTCCTCAGATTAAGGTCCTCCAGATATCCATGTGGTCTATGCCATGCTGTCCTTGTCTCTCTCTATATTTCTATTGTGTCCCATTTCCCACTCCCACGAGTGGTGGGAGCCATGAGGCAGATGCGACAAAGTAAGCTTGTCCTCCCTCTGGCGCTGGAGGAGTCCTTGCCACGCGAAGGGTTGAACCCAGGTCTCCGGCCTCCCGGTGGAGCAGCCTGACCAGAAGACCAAGCTGACATTATGTCAGCAAAGACTGCCTGGAAAGCCCAGCAGCAGCAGATGTTCTGCATATGGAAAGAGTTTACATCTAGTGCAGTTACAGCTCCACACATGTTTTAAAAGCTGATGGTGTAATACCTTACTTGTGTGAGTCGCTGCTACTCAAACGAGTAGATCCATTGGCCCCAACAAATGGGTAAGTAAGACTTCAGGTGCAACCTAAATGGGATCTCTCCATGTGGGACCTTAACTATTAAGACCTGGGCCCATCTGGTTCAGATCGCATCTTCTGTAATGGGTTGTTGGCTGCAGCGTGAAAGTTTAACTGGCGCTGTGCTGCTGAAGTGTCCACTGTCCTTAAACCATGAGCAGAAGGTCTCTATTCTGTACATATGTCATTGCAACATACCTTTTCCAGGGAAACAACAGTACTTGTTTACACGTGGGTGAAAATCTCTGAAGGTGGAGGATTATGTGGCTTTCACTGCACAGAAAATAGATCTGGAGAGGGTCATTGTTAAATTAAAAGTTTGTTTATTATTAAAACAAACCAAAACACAGTCCTTTGGGGAGTACCACCAGTTGTCTTGAAATGGGTTAGTGAGCTGAGAGACATAAGCCGCAAAGGGAAAAAATGTTTCCAAAAATCAGTGACCAGTCACCAGGAGAACAGTTCTCTCCGTCCTGACCTCCCGTGAGCTCTGAACTCTGCTGGCACTGTCCAGCCTCCTTCCCAGAGCAACACAAAGCTTATGGAGAAAGCCATCTTTGTTTCATGAAATATTTACATTACAGAAGGGAAGGTCTTTTGTATATTGTCACTGACCTTTGGAGGGAGGGGGGGGGGAATTGTAATCAGGTTTCACGATCACAATTTTCACAGCTGCACATAATAATTCGATTCAGGTATTTGATTCAAGCATTGAAGCTGAAAACTCATCTAGAATGAACAATTGCTCTGCTTTCCCACAGACTGCTCTGCAGAGAGATATCCTCCGCCTGCCCATCGGTGGCTATTGACACGGGCACGGACCATGCATCGAAAACTTCTGTGCTGAACTCTTTAAGAAAGGGAAAAGGAATAAAGAAGTTAAATGAAAATGCCTGTGCCTGGCACTCTTTTGTGTCTGATGCCTTTTCTTTCCTCCCAAACACTCACAAATGAAAAGGAAGAGCTACTGGGAGTCTGGCTCCATCTCCTCTTCCTGAGACAGAATGGGGTCTACAGAATTTCCTGCTCCTAAGTAGCTATCTTAGAAAGGCTTAAAAACACAGCCAAGTCCAAGAAAAATCAAAGGCCCATCTCTGAAAAGGAATACAGAATTTCCAGATCCTAGAGTGGGAGCTGCATTGATGTGGCAAATCATGTGGCAGTAGGAAAAGGAAGCAGGTTCAGTGTAGAATTTCACATATCTGGCCTTTAGTGCTTCTGCAGCTTGAAGGTGAGACAGGGTGGGTGTGCCTGGATGTGGGAGAGGAAAGATTCAGACTCCTTATTTCCCCAGTAACAAAACACACTTACTACTTTGAATACTGCCTTACATGATGATAACATGTAATTGCATCACAGGCCATGACTGGAAGATTTGTCCCTCCAATGTTGACACTATAGAGACATAAATATGTCAGCCTGCTCTGGCTGTAGGATCTCCCACTGATGCCATGCTGTCAAGGTACAGTGGGTCAAAATAAGGCAGGGTGCATCAGAGGAAAACTTTGCTTGTCTGTCCTTGCTGGAAAACTGTTTATTCATTTTTCATGCATACGTATTTACTTATTTTCAAGCCTGAGTTAGGTATGTTCAGCTGGGCAACTACAGTTGCTCAGGCTGAGTTTTCCAAATGAGACTCAACTGGAGACAGAAATCCACCCTCTCTGCAACCAGCTCTCATGCCCTACTAACTCTGTATTAGGCAATCTGATTCACATCAATCAGAAAAAAAGACCTGAGCAGAAGTGAATGAAGTGGAAACAGGCTCTACAATCACAGAAACTTCTCAAGGACTTTGATGTACTTGGATATTTGTTGTCACAATAGGGCAGAGACACCAAATCCCCAAGCATCACTGAATCCTGCCACATCACCCACCTCTAGCCCTCATTGTATAATAACATGAAAATGCGTTTTTTTGTTGGAGCCGGGTCTGAGGTAGAATCCCTTGTGTTTAAAGACCCCTTACGGAAATACTACAAGATTGGGAGTGGGTGGGAGGCAGAGAGGTTAGGTGGCCAGCAGAGATGTTCAGAAAAGCCCATTACCTCGGAGCAGACAGTTTGCCATTTGTGTAATTGTCTTTCCGCATTTAAAGCATCAGGGATAATCTGGAATGCACTCCTCATGCTTCGGAGACAGATGGCAGTGAGGAAGCAGGTTGGAAAAAAGGAATAATAAATATCTGAAGGTGAGTAAATGTCTTGGCTTTAGGCAGCTGTGTCTGTGGTTTTTCTCAGGGTGCACAAATGTCCCTGCATTTACTGTGATGAGTGCTTCTAGTAACTTTTTTATTACTTGTTTCCTGTACTGTCTGGCCAAAGGTCAGAGATGTTAAGACCCGAGGGAAATCTGGAGTTGAGAGCACTGCATGATCAGGGTGTGATAAGGTAGATTGACGGGCCAGTTTGTGGCGGGGAAGGCTTGGCAGAGCAGAAAGCATTGTGGAAAGATCCTTTGTTACCAAGAAAGGATATTGATTCCAATTTTTGGACTACTCAGAAGACAGCTTACCCCTTTGCCACACTGCTGAGCAGTGCTGTGGACGGTAGCTGAGCAGCAGCTGGAAATAAAACACACAACCTGTTTGAGATATTGTCTTGCACCCTTCCTCCCAGGGTCTTGGTAAGCACCACAAACACTGATTCACCATTGGGTAGGGGAGAGATTTTATCTCGTGCGAGTTATCTGGTGGCAGAAGGTTGATTGCAGGTCCCTGATATGGAGGCAGCTATGTGCTGTAACGTACTCTTGGGAGAGTTCTGAATGATGGCTTTTGCTAATAGTGTTACAGAGACGTTTGTCAACAGAAAATAGTTGGAACAGGGCAGCCAGCTTCCCACTCTCATCCGTCCTCTGTCAGAAGGCAGAGACCTAATGGAGAAGTCATGTCTCCACTGTCTGAAGAGCGTTATGTATGGTGAGAATTTGGGGACATGTATTTGTTCTGCATTTATTTGTGGGGCAAAGTTTGCATCCTATACCGGACAGCCAACTTGAGTGGAAGAAGAATAATTCCACAAAGCAGTGCTATGCAACTGTTTAGGACAGAAAAATGGAGAAATAATGTCAGAGCCAAAATACACTCCATGTAGTTGACATAGGAGGCTGAAATAAGATAGGCAGTTCATAATTACTTACACTGGATTTCGGCCAGGACATCGAGGTTAACTTCACAAGGACTTCAGAAGCAGCTGAGGATCTCTTCGAGTTGAGAAGACATGCAGGGAACTTCCCCGAAACCTCCTGGCTTGGGCCTTCATGAGCAATGCATGCAAGCTCTCCCCCAGGCCAAGGCCAGGGAGGAACACAATGGGTAGGAGCAAGATCTGATATGTCTTCATTGACATGCCAGAACCAAATAAACAAACAGTGAGGCTGTTGCTCCTTAGCCCAGGGCTGTTGGTCTTCTGCCACAGAGTTGTCATTCTTCTTGACAGTGTGCATCTGCTTGGGATAGTCCACCTTCTGAGAAGATAAAGCATAAGCGGGCCACGGGAGTTCAAAAGGTACAAACAGCTGCAGCCCGCGAGCGTCCTGCACCACAGCAAATAGGAGGCAGAGTTTAAAGAAACTCCACGCAGCCAGGCAACATCCAAGATTTTTCTTAACAAATGTTTATTTCAACAAGCAGAGGGACATCTCTGGGCTCGTCCCATCTGCAAGACATGCTGGAAGCACAAGTTACTGGGTATCTCTCCACTGACACAAATGTATTTTATAGCAGCTCTTAATTTGACCCTAACCAGACTCAGAGGCAATAATTTTGGAACATTTCTCTCCAGAAAGACCACACCTCATGTTTTGCTTGGAACTCAGCTATATTAAGAGCAGTCCTGTTCCTTCGGGGCTGTGCTTTTTTTTTTTTCCTACTAAGAATTCAGGTGTTTGAACCATGAACTAAGATGCCAATGGTTCACCTTCTCGCTTTAATTTAAGCAGGGTGCATCTTCATAAGAGAAACACAAAATGCTGAAAAAAGCAAAGATGGTACATGGTCCATGACATGGGAGCAAGGACATTTCTTCTACCTATTAAACCTCATGAAAGGAGAATGAGAGAAAAGGTGGCTTTGGCAAAAGAGATTTTGCACACTTTAATAGATGTATAGATGAGCTCTGTACCAGTCAAAATAGGAAATACCACCCATTAAAGCTGGATGTTGGAATGACTGAAAAGCTTTGTGAAACTGTGCCATGGAGTGCTAAGTAGAATGGAAAAACCATCATTCCTAAAGCTAGTCTTTGGAGATTTCTGGGAAAATTGGCTTACCCGCTAATTTTTGCTTAAGTCTTGATGTGACTGGTCTTAACCCTGGCAAGGACACTAATCTACTCACTTAATCTCGCTGCAAAACAATGCCATATTGCAAAGAGCTGAGATGCTGTTTAGGTAATTTAGCTTCTCTTTTTCTTTCCCCTGTTGCAAGCTGAGCCAGCCCTTTTTGTTCACTTGAATAGCTTCTTCTTCAAAGGGACTGTGGAAAAGTCTTATTTCTTCCCCCAAGTGACAGAGTTTTAAGCAATCTGAAAGATATCTTGTCCAGCAGAATTACCCTCCACAAATCTAACCCTGACAGAGCTGAGGTAAAGTGTGATTTTTAACCTCAAGCATTAAAACACGTCAGGAAAGTTGTAGTTGTAGCAGAAAGACCTGGAGGTGGCTAAAATTTATGGAGAAGAGACATTAAGAGAAGTTTTAAATTCCAGATGTTTGAAGCCCCAGCCATTTGGTGAATGATCATGGAATTATGGACCATTTCTCAAGCACTGATTTCAGCCTCAGAAACCTATTCAGAATGTGATCCAGCTATTGAATTGTCTGTTTGTTTTTAATTTATGCAAATAGTTTAATCCTATCCTAGGACACAAGACCTTTGCTGTTCCTTAGAATCACTGAAGGAGATGTATCAAGTGTCACATTTTCAAAGGAGCATCCATGTACTGTTACCAAAGAATCCCCTATAAAATGTCACTCAGCTTTTTTACCTCATTGAGGAAACCTGTGAGAAGACATGCTGCAGAGCTATTAGATAATGCATGTTACAATTAGAGTCACTTCAACCTCGTTGCTCGTCTTAGGCTAAGTAAGAGGGATAAAGACTTCCGTTGAGACTGTATTGATTTCTGCTTCAATTCTTACCTCAAATACTTACTTGAAACTGAAGTTCCCAGGGGCGTTTGTAGGATGAGGGTCTGTAACAGCAGAAGCATGTGTTGTAAAGTCAAATTATTCACCTCCCATCCCGAACTGTGGGAAAAGGAAATGAGGGAATCTAATAAGATGGGAACAGTCTGTATCTAGAGGGGGTATATTAACAGACTAAAGAGGGTAAATAGAATTAGGTAGGCAAAGGAAAAAAAAAATATGAGGAATGATTTATTTTTATCTTTTGATCTTGGTAGCAGAGTTCTCATTCTTCTGGGACTTGTGCCCTTTCCCAGATCAGTGGCCCGCTGCTGTTCATCATGGAAGCAAACTCTGGGGCAGCAAAGGCAGCCAGAGTTTCTCTTCTTGTCTATCTCTGGCTGTCTCTTACAGCAAAGTAGTTTGCTTCTAGGTGATGCTTTGTACTGGTTGATCGGAGCAGCATGAGCCAGCGCAGCCAGATCCAGCTTTGTTTGACACACTGAAATGAGTTGAGGTGGGATTTTTCAGAGGAAGCAGTGATGGCAGGAAAGATTTGGGGTGAAAATAGAGAGGCCAAATAAAAAATAAGTCTCCAGTCTCTAGAGTTCTCAGCCTGTTTGGGAATGACAAATTAGAGGCACAAAACACGGGAGGAAGTGACAGCAAGGCAGGGGGAGTGGTGTGCAATGGATGACTTAATAACAGGTTGCACTGATGGACAAATTGCAGCTCTGGACTCTTTGCTTCCTTGCGTCTGCAGAAGGATGTTTGGACCCTTGTCAGGGAAAACTGAAAGATGGCTCCCAGTTGGACCACGCAAATAGCCAGTTGGCCCCAGCCTTCAGCACTGGGCCATGGACCTGGCAGAGCCCTAAAAGCATTTCTCCCAGGAGCCCTGTCAGTGGAAAACCAAAAGGATGCAAGGGAAAGCGTCTCACAGGCTTCAAAGGAGACATGGACTTGGTTTTAAATTTAACCCTTTTATAGTTTACATTTCATCCAGAGCTCCACGTGGCCAAGTGTCCCTGTTTGCCTTTGAACAGCCAGTAGGACCATCTGGCATCAGCAGCAAAGACCCAAATATCACGTCTAGGGGATCCTGGATTTCCCTCCTGATGGTCCTCAACGTGATAATTTTAACTGACCCAAAGGCTGCTCCCAGGGAGTATTGCTCTGCAGACACATGAAATGCAGCGACACGGTGCCTGTGGGAGGCTGTCCATCGTGCTGTGGATTTTCTGTGTATGCACTTTTAACCCCAGTAATTAATTTATATTCAGCATAAGACAAGTTTTCATCATTAAACATCCTGTCACTTTATTACTTAAGGCTTCCCGAAGTTGCCTGTAAGATTTTTACATCACAAACCGCCTTTCCTCTGTGCTGGGTGTGATATACAGCACTGACCATGATCTAGCATAATTCCTCCTGACGGCTCTTGATGAAGGTCTGTAAATCTTTTTTGGTCCTATTTCTTTTGTGCAACAGTTGGGGCTGCTCTGTCCCCACTTTCTCCTTCTCCAGCTTGTCCCAGGACATTTTGTCCCCTTTGCCTTCCAAGCCTCCTCAGTAAAAAATGTTACAGTCTTCCCACCAGGGCTGGAGAGAAAAAAATTAGTGGGGAAAAAAAGAAATGGTAAAGGCAGATGAGTGCTCCTGGGGTTGATGGTGTCCCCCTCCCTGGGAGACATTCACACCGCAAGCCACTGGAGAGAGAAAGTTGGCTCTCAGCCCTCATGCAACACTAATGCCAAATAAAGATCATAAATTTAAAGAATGGGCTTGAAAATATACCCTATAAATTTCAGGGTAAATGAAAGGATCTTCTTTTTACTGAGGTCTTTTGCTGGATTTTGAGGCACATTCTGTTGCCTTCAGCTGGGCATTCAGGGCTAGCACAGATGCCATCTTCCAGTGACAGCGGTTTCCACTGGAGATGCAGACCAAAGAAAGAGAGAAAGGAAGAATAGCTCTTGAAATGTCCCCAGAGGGGTTTCCTCCCAAACTAGCTCTCATTAAAAAATTATTTTCCAAAAGAAATTATTCAACAAAATATTTTCCATCCTTTTTAAATTCAGGCATCCTGGCTTTATTTTGCATCACTTCTTTGCATGTGCCCTGTAGGTGAGTGTGCTGTACTAAGAGCAGTAAAACCTCATGCCCCAAATAAGCTCTTATGCAGCTGCTCATCTTGGTCAGTTCTTGACTTTGCTACCTATTCCACTAATTCTGTGTACTCAACATGTACATTAGTCAGAGACTCTTCCATCTTAGTTAAACAAAAAATTGTAAGTTATTTGTCTTCTGTTACCCTGAAAACATAATTAGATGGTACTTTCTGCCTTCACGATTAATGCATTACTGAATTATTATTATTTTTAATATTTAGCTGTTCACTGTATTGACAGTTAGGGAGTCCTAATTATGAATACAGGGACCTAGACTCTTTACAGAAAATCTGAGGAATTCCCAAATGGTGGAAATTTGAAAGCCATCTCACCCACCCACCAAGAACTGGAGAATTAGAATTTAGGGATGTAAACAACGGCACCAAGACAGACACATAAGTGGCTGGCAGGGACAGGGCAGGACCAGCAGGAACAGCATTGTCCTTTAAGAAGGTGAATTCCGTGTAAAAAAGCTGTGCTTCTGCAACAACAACAAAAATGCATTCGATGCACTATAGTCATGTCATTAAACTGAAAAGTCAAGCATTTGAAAATCATGAAGTGGAAAAAAAGCATGGTTGCCCAGCCCATTACTGTGATGTTAATTAAGACCCTTGGGCTGGGCACCTTGAAGACACGTGGGAGGGAGTTCTTAATCTGGGATGACTGGTAATGACAAACGGCAGTAACAAACCTCTAGTGTGCTGGCAGCCTTTTATAGTGCATCTAAGGAGACTTAGGGATGGGAAGCCAACCAAAACTTTAATCTCTGATTAAAAAAGAAAATAAAAACAAAGAAGGAAAATAAGTGGGTTTTCTTAAATGTATTTACACACACACAGGCAATTGCTTCTCGTTAACTGCTTATGAAAACAGGATTCATAGGCAGAGCTGGCACTTTTAGTAATAAATCCATGTACAGTAGCCCTATAATCCACGATTTTACACTCAGGGTAAAGGTAGTCCGACACAACTACGAGTCACGCAATTTAAGATAATGGGAGAGGCTCTATGAGGAAGGGATTTATTTTAAAAAATACATGAGGCGTCTGACAAACAGCAAACCAAGAAATCTATTTAATTCCAATTTTTCTCTTGTGTTTCAAGCAGTCAAATTTCTCACCATTTGTTATGCAGGCGCATAATTCTGTGGCTGTAGAAATCAGGGTCACCCTGACACTGAACTATTCAGACAGGATTTTTCCCTTTCCTCATCCTCATAAACGTGATACCAAAGTAGTTTGGTTCAGAAGTGGATGGAGATTGTCTTTAAAAAATGGCATTTTGTCAAATCTAGTTTTGAGTTTGAAATCTGATCTGAAGCCTCATTAAATCAAAATTTTTGACCTTCTTTCAATGGAGAATATGTCCCCAAATGTAGAGATCTGGAGTTCAATGTAAGGTTCCATATTTGAATATTTGCCTAATACACAGCACAGTGAAACACCCAACTTCTTCCGCTGAGATCAGTATGAACTGTCAGACCCATCCATGATTTAAATCCCTTCCAGCCTCACCCATTTTGGATGAGTTTCCTTTGATCAGCACAAGCGAGTAATCCCCAGTGTGTCAGTGTTACAATTAACCCACTGTGTCCAATTCAGAGATGACGCAAATCTATCGCAGCACTGCTTCAGGAACTTTAATTTGAGCTATTTCAACTGTCTACTTAAAGCGCTGATGTAATTGTGCAGTCAAGAAAAAAATGCAGAGAAATTAAGTTATTCCCTACTGTAGCTTTTGCCATGTTTTACACTTACTAAATAAGTGAAAGTACCCATATTTTTATTTACCGCTACTTTATTGTTGAGGAGCATTGGCCAAAGCCAGCACAGAACCCGGCTAAATGCTGGGGAGCAAGATTTATCTGACGTCCAGCAGACGACGGGTATTTCCTCCCAGGGTGGGTTATTTATTTGTCTGGAGCTGGCACGCACGAGTTTCTGACTCTTACAGGTAATTTTGAAAAACGTGGTTTGAAAGAATATGAAAGAAAGCAGCACAGCTTGGTGAACACGCACAGCCGAGAGCAAAAGGTTTGCCTGCGGCTTTTAAAATGCTCGTTGTGTCTTTGGTGAAGGAGATTGAATGAAATCATTTATATTAGCTGCAATCTCTGGCTGACTCCACTGATCTCCATAATCAAATGCAAGAGATTTAGAGGGGAGAAGGGGAAAGCGGGTAGGGGAAAGCGTGCATAATTAAAACCTTGTTCTAATCCTGCTTTGATGCTTTTGCCAGGACAGGTTGGACTACTCAAAAGACCCAAACATTTTAGGTAGATTTTTGCTTTGTTTTTTGGGTTTTTTTTATTCTGTCAGTGGCTGCAAAGCAGCAAAGTGGTTATTAGCCTTATAAGGTATCAAGGTAAATATTTCAGATCCCCAGTGAATTTCAGTCTCTCCCAACTCGGTTTATTTATTCTTGTCAGTGGACAGTGAAGTTTTGTTTGTCGAAACCAGTTGGGGCAGAGAGTGACAGCACCAAGGCGCTGCGATTTATTTTCTGCTAGCCAGCCACTTCCCCTGCGCTTCTTCCCCAGCCTGCGCCCGCGGCCCCTGCAGCCCTCCCGCCCACAGACCCAGGACGGGGGACACTGCCAGCTGTGGGGTGACCCTGCCCAAACCCCGGCGGCGCCAGGACTTCTCCTTCTCTTTTCTTTTTACAGCTGTCTCAGGGCCCTGCTGTTGACCGCTGCAAAGGAGCAAGACTGCTTTCAAGGCCACAGGGTCCTTGTTGTGTCAGTTTTGTTTGCGGGATGGGGGGGTCCTTCCTCACAGGACCCTGGACCATGGATGCTGGTGGCCCCTAGGGTGGGGATGCACAGGGTCTTGTCCTGCAATGGCACATCCAGTGGAGCAGCTGGGGGAGCAGTGGACACCACAGGCATCTGGGCTGATACAAACTCAAAGCCTGCACACAACAATCAGGTTCAGGTTGGATGGGGCTCTGAGCAACCTGGTCTATTTAAAGACGTTCCTGCTCACTGCAGTGGGAGGTTGGGATAGATGACCTCTAAAGGTCCCTTCCAACCCTAAGCGTTCTATGATTCTGACAATTACAGTCAATCCCATCTCCCAAACTACTCCCAAAAGGGCATGTAGAACTGCATGACTTCATTGCCCAAAACTCCTTTGCCAGATGGCATCTCTTCAGCTTGAAGGCAGAAGGGATGGAGAGCAGTTGAGTCAGTCAAGCCTCAAAATGCCTCTTTGGGGTATTATTTTGGAGAGGATATACTGAGAGTCTTGAATGATGTTTGAAGTAGAGCAGACTGCTTTGCAAGAACAGCTTTCCTTTGCAAAAGCATTTGTTTAAAAAGTAGGAGGGATCTGATAGAAATAGACTTAAGGAAATTGGTCTGTTTAGCTTATTAAAAAGATCAAACAGAGGCCTGATTACAGCACAGAAGTATTTTCACGGAGGAAGAATAACATATATTAAAGGTCTCTTTAATCTGTCCAAGAGAGGACAGCTGAACTCCAATAGCTAGAAGAAAAAGCCAAAGAAACTGAAATTGGAAATGAAGCATTTTATTTAATTCTATTCCTTTGTGGGGAAGAACAAGGTTGGATAACAATGACAACAAACAATTGCCACAACCAAGGGTGTGTAATGGAAGTGATTGGGAAAGAAAGTCTTTCTGGTGATGTGGTTCAGCAGGGTCAGGGATTGTGGGAAAGTACAAAACAACAGAGTGGATGTAAAGCAACGACTGGAGCAGGAAGCGAAAAAAAGCAAGGTAGGGTAGCACTGATCACAGAGCCCATCTCAACTGGTGGCACTGTACCACTGATGGGGAAGAGCCTCAGCCAACCCCATGTCCAAGGCACAAGGGGGTCCCAAGTGGAGACCTCCCAGGACCAGGCATCACACCCAGCTCCCTCCACGTGCAATTTCCCCTCGGGGGATGATTTATTCGATATCCCAGGCATATATCCATTTCCTCTGATGCAGAGGTGTTTTGCCAGACAGTCTTTGCTCTCTCCTGGACTTCGCTGCAAAGACCTTTAGGTCACTGCAACAGTGAGGAGGGTTTCTTCTGCCAGGTACAAGTTCAGTCTGACGTGATTAGGTCTGCTCTGCAGAAGGGGGAGTTTTGGGTGTAGAAAACACTGAGCTGGATTTATGCAAACCAAGCAGAGATAGGAAGGGAGTGGCCCCATCATTAGGCTTCCCTGAAGAAGCCAACAACTAAACAAATTCTTCTCTTCTGTGAGGACACTTATCCTCACAGAGATTAGATTAAGGTGGAGAGGACCCTCAACAGTGTTGGGGGAATGAGGCTGTTAAAAGACTATCTACAGTTTAGACTCTTTCTGTGGAAGACAACACCACTCCGGTAGACGCTGCCCGGCACACCAGCATTTGGCCACGGTCAGACTCCGCCCTCTCCTTCCCTCCAGGAGGAATAATCCTAGCAATTAGATTTTAATCAGAACTGTTGGCTATCACAGCCAAAGACATCTCTCCCTGCCCCATGATCAGCGCACGGAGCCCCGTGGTCGTTCGCTAACCAGCTGCAGATGTGGAGCCGGCAGGGACAGTACATCATCGTGCCTTTGCAGAATCAGCAATAATTAGTAAATTGTACATTGGGGAAAGAACCCTTCTTGGTAGTGGTCTTGTGTTTGTTAAACAGAAAACTGACATTTGGCAGACCTTCCTGGTAGCTGTAGATGGACTTTACTGTATTTTTAATTCACGTGGCAATATAGACTGGACAGTAGCAGGAGAGGGAGAAGAGGGTGCCACAGGGAGGGGATCTCAGATGGAGATGTGTGTACCCCATCCTGTGCTGCAGAAAAGAAGAGGGACACATATTCCTGGTGGCAGCAACAGGAATAAATCAGAAAAAAGGCTGGAGCAGCGAGGTGATCAGTAAAATAAGGGAGGTACAGATCTCCATTCACAGGAGGTACCGAAAAATGTCACTGTGCAGCAAAGAGCATAGATATGATGGCATACTACCAACATGTTCCCTCACCAGCTCGCACCGATTCAGAATTGCCTAGCAATTTAAACAGTGGTTTAAAATGTTCACCTCTGTTCAAAGTGATGGTGCTAACATCACTTAGGACATGAATCATCCCATTTCAATGATAAAGTAATTCTGCGCACAGTGATAAGAGTTTGTTAGACTGACGGCCCTCTCCCAGCCCAGTTCAGCAGGATACTGAAGTCTTATGGACTGAAATGGAAAAGATTTGTGCTGAAGGTTGAGGATATGCTCAAGTACTTTGCTGTGCTTGCCTGGGACTTGTTACATGTCCCTAATGCAGTGGGCAGAACTTGGGCCTTCTTTCTTCATATTTCCTTCTGCTTCGTATTTGCTGATCTCCAGAAAATGTGTTGGTCACTTTGTGTTCTCCTCTGTTTTGCTTGTTGTTAATTTATTTATTTATTTCTGTACTTCCTTGACATAAACAACAAAAACTCCACAAGTAATACAGAAAGAAGTTTAAGGTTCAAAATTTTTTCAGACGAATAACACAAATGAATTATTCTTAACAGCACATTCTGAAGGTTGAAATCTATAATTTAGCCTGACATTTTAAGTGTACATCACTTGAATTGCTGCCAGGTTTCTAGAGTGATTAGGTGACTTGAAAAAGGAAAATATTTTTTCATATGCTTCCACTGAATTGGAGGCTTTGCTGCTGAAAAGACTTCAGTAATCCTGGCTGTATTTATTTCCTAATGCCTCACTCATCATTGTCAAAATGTTATCAGCCATCCCCAGCTTTCTCTCCAGCCCAGAATCTAATTCCAATTATTTAAAAAAAATCCCTTTCTGGAAATGAATCTTCTGCAGTACTCTCTATTTTTCACATGAGACTTAATCAATTATTAAATGGAATGTATTTGCCACATAACCGTTGCGTTTAAGTGCAACTGCTCTTGTGTGTTGGAGGAAGCCATGGCACAGGGCTTCAGCAGGCTTGTTGGGCAGCTGGAAGCATGTGGCTCATGAAAAGCGCAGCAGCACTCTGGGATCTTGGGCACAGGATGCAAATTCAGTGCTGAGGATTGTTTTGGAAGGAGTAAGGATAGGAAACAGCCCATTCCTGACCTCTTCCCTTAATTGCAACTAGAAATGAAGAACTTGGTTCCACACATTGCCTCCCTTTGAAAAGCACCAGGGAGATGAGCCAACCTCACTCGTTTGACCCCACCAGCACCATGGGGAACTCCGTGCCTGAAAAAGTTGCAATAGGTTCATCATCTGCTATGTCCCTCCAGGATCTTGCCATACCAACAGCTGGGAAATAGGCTGTTATCCCTTAAGAAAAACACCTAGAGAGAGCATTTTGTGTTGAGGGCAAGGCAAGAGAAGAGGAGCCAGCAAGGGAATGTCATCTTCATGGCTGACAGTTCAGGGGAGTGCTTTAAGCAGAGCCAAAATGCTCTTATTCTCGAAGCAGTGTCTACACAGTGATTTATACAGGATGACTGTAGGGACATAAATCCACACCTTTCTCGGTTTCGCTGGGGGTTCCTTGGAAGTAAAAGTTTTGTCCTAAACTGCAGTGGGACTGGAGTTTCCACTAAAAATACCCGAAGGAAAAGAAAAACCTCAAGGCATCATTGACTGTATTTCATTTATTTCTACTTGGCATTTCATGGTGGCTGCTTTCTGAAGTAACTATTACAGAGTATATTCAGAGAAATAACCTCAGAAGGTGCAATCTGTTGCTATACAACATTGTCTGGTATTATATCTGCATGAATGATGCAGAATAGAGGTCTTTCTGTGCAAATTAAAGGAGCAATTATCTTTGTTACAGCAAAAGCCCTCGGATTTGTTAGTGAAATACTCAAATGGTATTTGTTTGCCTCCATCTAAATGATGAGACAACCTTTGAGTTTGTAAAGCCTGGTGAGATGCGAAGCCCCCACATCTTTACGACTGGGTAAGGCTTTGCAGCTTTTAGCTTGGTTGTCACCTTAAAGTAGACGGCCGGTGATTTTAGTGCCTTGAATCATGAAGGTCTAACACAGTTAAGATGTCTCTGAGACGCCTGGGAAATTCCAGGTTTGCTGATAGCTCAGTTACATCAAGGTCAGGTTTCCTCTTGCGTGGTGAACTTTCAGTGGCTTTCTGGATCGTGTGCTCCTACAGGCTGAACCTTCCCTGCCTGCAATGGGAAAATGGTAGCGAAGGAGAGAGAGGCACCGAGGCATCGAGTTAGCACATTTATACCTAAGGGGGGTTTAAGGAGTTCGAGCCTGTTTTTACAGGGAGTTTGTCAGCCTACTTTGAACTACCTTAAAACAATAAAGTTCCCTTTTCAGCAGCTTGGTTTAATGGGAAGATTTACTGTATTTCATTATCCCGCTGAAAAGTGATAATGAAGCCAAGTTCAGAATTCAGTGTCAAAGGGAAGGTCTATTTAGGACCATTAAAGGGTCTAATAACATTCATGCCACCTGGATTGCTTTACAGGTGGGAGGCATGGGTAGACTTTCATGGACCTCAGTGTGGTACAGGTAGGGCAGTTTTTTATTAAAATTGTGTCAATGACAAAAAGAAACTTGATGAAATTGAAATTTCATAGTATACTGAAGGAGTCTAAATAAAACTTTCTACGTTTAACACTTCAACATTGGTATATCAAAGTCTTTTCTCCTGCCTGTGAGGGGCAACACAGTCTTGCTGATATTGCTTGCATGCTTGGTCCCAGTGAGGATCCTGATCTTTCTCCACTGACACCACAGACTCAGTCAGGGCTTCAACTATTCCTGTTTAATGATGAAAACTAATGAACAGTTATGTATGTGCCTATTTTTAAGCACGTAAGCTATTTACTGGCCTGAGTGCAACTGCTTAGATGCTTGACATAAAGTATGTGTGCAAGGGTTTTCAGGAGAGAAGGTACGGTGGCAAAGAATAACTTTACAGTCGTTCTCCCAGATTCTCTCATTGAGGAATCCATTAAGTTGCCATCTGCTTTTTGTACTTACCCTCCCAAAAGTTTGTACTAGAAATGACCCGTTTTATGAACTGCCATTTTCAGATTTGAACCCTTTGATACCACACATAATGCTGGATAAGGAATTTTAGCTTGCAGAAACCTCTGCAACAGCAGCAAGGAGAGTGTATGCTTTCATTTCCCTTGCCTGCTCGGTGCTGAAGGAAATAAGCAAAACAAGCCTGACACTGGGTTCGTTAATTTTTTGACAAGTTTTAACTAAGCACTGTGACAGGGAGCTTTGCAAGAGAAATTTTAGAAGCCCAGGAACCAAGGCATAATAAGCTGTCAGAGAAAAGATCAAGTAGCATTCTCTAATTCATCTAACCAACATCAATGTTCCAGCTAACAGTAGACAGTGTTAGCCAGATTCTTGCCCTTTTTATCTATGAAAAGCTACATTCATCAAAATAAGCAAAAAATGTGAGGTATGGAATGCAGTTCATTGGAGGGCAGGGCTATATTGGTTGATTGGTAAATTGAAACACATGGAGAAGTGCTACACGTAGGAACACACTGCTGACTGTATTACTCATTTTTTATTGGTTAATCTCTAATAAGAACCAGCTGGTAATAAAGGACGGAGTTCATGGGAACCCACCCTTGGTTGAAAGTGAAGTTGGTGTCAATACTAGAAACACATGAGCACAAAGAAAACAGATGTAATTGGCTTCTGGAGGTCAGGTTATGTAAAGACCCCAGTGAACAGAGGTGAGGCTTTGGCTGCAGAGAATGACAGGCAAAAATAGCCATGATTTCTGTGTCTGCAAGTGTGTGTGTCTCGGGCGGGGGTGGCAGTCACCGAGACCTCTGTCTTGGGCAGGAATGGGGGTTTTACGGTTCCCAGAAAACAAGGCACCTCACTCGAAATATGCACTTCCCAAATCAGGGAACAATTGCTCTTTGGGGATGGAAATCTGCAGCTTTGTCTTCAATTGCAGGCTAACACCTGCTCTAAGTATTAATAGAATCAATTAATTTTTGGTAGGAAAAATGATGATAAGACCTACATTCACCCATAGATATTCATGACGTACACAGCGCTGAAGAGAACAGGCTGGAGCTTCAGCGCTGGTTTCAAGTTAAACAGATGCTTCAGTAGTTTCTTGCACAATAATGTCTATTTCCTCAATCAGAACATAAAACTGTCTTGTTAAAGCTTAAACTAATTTATAAATAGGAGAGAGAGGAGTTTTTTTCCCTTTTTTTCTCTGAGGGCAGCAGTATACGTTACATAAAAAATGTCAACATAGCAGGTCAGAAATGTAAAGAATCAAAATGGCAATATCCTGTGTTTCATCAACGCAGACTTTAATGGGACGTTTAAACCAAGCTCTAGCTCTCTTGCACAGAAGGGACCCTTTAAGGAGAACCTCAAGGTAGGGCTCTGCTCCTTGATTTGGATTTCTCCATTCTTTCTATAACAAGACGCCGAGCAAACGGTTTGCATGAGTAACGTGGACAGCAAATGATTTTTCACATACAGCCTTTGTTCGGAATTATTTGCCAAAAGTGCAACAGCCTGAGGATTGCCTGGGAGGAATTTGCCAGCAATGATTCGAAATCCAAATGTTGCAGGCAACATTTGAACAGTCATGTGGTGGTGGCTCTGCCCTGCAGTTGACTCGGTGTTATCCACCTAATCAGGATTCTGTTGTGAATATTCGTGGTTTAGAGTTCAAACTTCATTTTCTTCAAACATTCTCCAATGCTCACGTCAAATACACTCTTTCCTGCCTCCAGGCTTCTTTGCTGGAATATGACTTGCAAGCAAACTCAGGAGAGACTCAAATGAGGCCCAGGTGAAATCCAGATCTGATCAGCAATACTATTCTACGTTTACACTAGAACACCAGCAAGAAGAGCCTTATGCTTGGTCTAATTCTCACGTGCACTGCAGCAATGCCTAAAAAACGCCACGTCCCCCAATAACAGGCTTTCATTGTGCAAAGAACCATGTCAGAAGGGAAAAGACTATCTCATCCCTCCTGAGATCTTTCCACCATGCAGAGGAAAGAAGAGTTGACTTGCTCCATGCATTACAAGGTGAGGTCTAGCCAAGGTGAGCTGGGTAAGGACAGGTATAGAGAAGGTACCTGGGCAAAGCTTGCTTGAGAAACCCAGTGCAGAAGCACACCCGCAAAATGGAAAGGAGTCTTTGGGTGACTGGTCTTGGGCCTGTACAGTGTTGTATTGTTGAAATACCTGAAATGAGGGACAGCTGTGCTCGAAACTGTATTTGAAAGGTTTTCATTCCTGCAGGAATGACACAAAGGAAGGTTTTTTTGGAAAAGTGTTTGCTGCTGTTATTTTAAAGTCAGCTTAATGCCTTAATGCCTTTCAAGAAGCAGTGGTTACCAAAAGAAAAAAAAAAGAAAGCTGAGAAAGAATTATTAACACAGAATTCAATAACATCCTCCTGCTTTCTCTGAGGTATTGCCTGAGTGACTGAAGCATTTACACAAGGGATTCTAATCTGAAATGAATTTGCAGCTAATTCAACCTGTAGGCTAGTGACTCTGGGATTTCCTAGATAATACAATCCAGACAGTAATGTTGATGGATGTTAAAGACTTGCCTGTATAACTGTTGTAAAGCTCTGTCATAAGAACAAATGAGGCATTATTGCTTTAACAAAAGTAATCCCACTGCACCAGTAAATTCTGCGCTCTTTCAATATCACACGATTTTTAGTTACAGTGACTTAGTGATGTATCTTCCTTCAAAGAGGCAACAAACACTTTACCCCAGGATTTTCACGCAAAAACTCCATGCAAACCACCGTTTCTTCTTCTTCTTTTTTTAACACAGAGTGAACTCAGTGTCACAGGTTTTCTTACCTAGACGGGCGAGCTGGAAGAAATGTGGCCAGTGCATAAGAGCTGGTAGCGGGGTCACGGGGAAAGCAGGTGGCAATTTTCCTTACTTTCTATTCTGCTCCTGACTCAGCCCTGTAAGGCAGGTCAGGCGGGGTGGGAGCGAAAAACTAGGCTTAAACAGCTAAAAGAGTATTTTATGTTTGGAGGACACTGAAGAAAAATGGTTTAGTGGCTGCATATTTTCCTAAAGGCCTCTATTGAAGCCACAGATATTTGGCTAACCTGGACTGGACTCTTTTCTACATTCACCCTAGAGCTAATGCATTTTATGGATTTTGATTGCTGGACCAAGCCTCACTTCTAGCATCCAGGTTTCCATGCTTCTCTGCTCTGGCGTAAATTGGCCAGCTTGTCTTTTTCTTTTCTAGGCGTTCGTACTGTCCAGCATTACCAGATATTACACCCTGTGCCCATAATCTACTTTTTCTTCCAATGCTTTAGTCATCCTCTCACGTATTTTATCATTTACTCATCTTCCTCAGAGAAGAGTCCTTCAAAAATATTGAAGTAAAGCCAAAATAACTCATGACTTTGGTGGAAGGATATATTTACCAGTGGTGGGGAAAAAAATAAGTTAAATTTGCACATTTTACTTATCTAGTCCTGCTGTGATGTTACTGTTAAAACTCTCTGTGCAAACTTTGAGGACCTTTTCCACTGACAACTTCAGCATTAAAAATACCATTTTTCATGTCCAGTGGTCTTTCCGTTCCTAACGCTTCCCAGGCTTCCTTCTTTCCTTTCTAGTAAATAGCTGATGGACTTAAGCTTTCTGATCAAATACCTACTCATCAAATCCCAGGGGCTTTTTTTTCACTTCTCCTTTTCCTAATGGAACCATTTAGATACAGCCCTATTCAAAGAGCATTAAAAAAAGCATAATCTAGCCTGATTTTTCCAGCTCAGAATTCTCCTGGCAGAAGATGTTTACCAAGCAGTTGCAATTGCTTGTATGACTTCCCGGTTGAAATTCCTTGTAGGACTTTCCAGCTCTTAGTCAAGGTCTGGGACAGGTTTGCTTCTTGATGGGAAGAGCCACCCTGATGCTCTGCTTGTCCTCAGCATGGTCCAGCTGGGACCAGAGCTGAACCTTAAGCAGTTTTGCATGCAATGGGCTGTAGCAAGAGCCAGAAGAGGCAGTGGTGTAACCAGTTTCCCAGCTTCCCTCCCCGTATCAGAGAGAACTTGGCTGAGCGAAGCGAACATGGCCCTCACTGTGAGGAATACTGTGGTTTAGAAAATAATAATAATAATGTTGGACTGTCTAGGAAAAATCACACTTATTAGGAGTCTGTCTCGAACCCGCCTTTGTGCCAAAGGTTAATGAGGAGAGGGCGGGGAGGGGGACGGGCATCTGATCTTCTGTGATTAATTTGATAAATGTCTTTCTGGCTTCCATCCAGTTCCTTGTGGAGATACAGCTCTTGGATGTGTTCAGAATGACCTACTTTTCACTGCTGGACAAGATTTTGCTGCTTTGTTGTTATTATTGGACTTTTCTGCTGCTTTTGATACTGTTGTGCATGAGATTTTTGTCCTGTGGCAGATGACTGGCCTTGTTGTGTTTGAGTACAGAACTTCTATGAGCGCTCATGTGCTGATAGTGACAACAAAGCATTGCATCTTGAGGCATCTATCCTCTGAAGCTCTCCAAAGAGTTGAAAAATTCTTTTTTTTTTTTCTTTTCCCCCCAATGCTGTGCCCAGTAAGTAAGCCCTATGCAGAGCTCCCAGGGCTTGGTTTTACATCTATTTGCTCCTACTGTGGGATGGGGAGATATCTGATGTTCATCATGATCAGTGTAAGGCAGGAAGTGAAAGATGATCATACCCAAAGAAAGCCATCAACAAACCTGGCCCCAGCACATGGTTCAATGAATGACCAACATACTACCCAGGAACATGGCCTCCTCCTCCCACCCACTCCCCAAACTGGGTCAGGTCTACCCCAGTTCAACTCTGGTGTCCCATGCTGCAGGAAGGACAAATCGGACATCTCCATGTTCAGACCAGCTCAGTTCAGCTTCAGCAACCGTGGCAAACTACATTTCTGTCTCATACTTTTAAAAACATCATTTTGGAGAGGATAAGATCCCTGGTTCATTCCCACTTGCTGTTGCTCTCCAGGGCCAGTTACCTGAACCCCATGTATCTCCTGCACCAATAACTACACCACATGGAAGGACGCTGCTGTTGCTGAAAAGAACTTCAGCTCAGGGAGTAACAGGGACACTTTCTGCAGCTAGTATTTGTCTGAGTGTCGGACAGCCAATTTTTTGTGTCCTTCTTTCGGCAACAGGGTTTTGATGTGTGCTGAAAATAGATTCAGGACTTGACTATATGGGTTTCCATCTTGCTAAACATCACCACAAACACAAAATATGTAGCTAGATAACTTAGAGAGTTAGCAGGCAGCAGAGAGCATAGGCTCATTTAAGATGTTACAGGCAAGTCTACAAATCTGTTAAGCCAGAAGAAGCTTCAGGTAACAAACGCATTAAAGGACTATGGAGAAGTTGTAAAATGTAACCCAGAACTGATAGATAGATAGATAGACATACAAGTGAATATATTTAATGTTGATTTTTCTATGGGACATATAATTTCCTGTTTACTAGGGAAGTAGATCATTATTTATCACCTGTTAAGTGCAAACGTGAAGGAAAGGCAAAGGCCTGTAGATGTCTCTTCACTAGCCCAGGAATGTTGGTGGCTGTTTAGTCATGTTTGAAATTAGAATAATATTTTCTTCAAATGCTGCCCTTGCCAAATGCAAAGTGAGCTGACATCTGCTTGGCTAGAGCTGGGGTCACATATGAAGCAGGCCTAAACTGAACAAATATTTCCAATTAAAAAAAAAAAAAAAAAAGAAGGAAAAGAAAGAAAATCATTAACCTTTTGTCATTAGCATTAGCTGTTCTTTGAGCTGCTCAGCAGTTTGAATTAGTGCACCTGCCAAAATAAGCACCAAGTGTTTTTACCCTCTTAGGGACAGCCCTGTTCCATAAATCACAGCATTTCAATGACAGCTAAATGTGTTTTATATCATATAGAGAGCCTGTGTTTATGAATGTGAGATAAAAGGGGTTTAACCAGTGCAAACACTAAGACTACTGTATGCAGTCTGGCTCTCTTTCATGATTTTTTCTCCCTTTTTCTTAAATGTGACTTCTATTGCCCATGGGCATGCCTATCTCCTGTTTTTCTGCAAGTTTTGTCTGTAGTTGATTTTCTTTCCAATTCTTTCTGTCCCGAAGTGCAGCACTGACCACATAACGCCAGTAAGTGTCCAGCTGAAAGGAAAGGGGATATGGAGAAGTTAATTCTTTGCATGTACTTTATATCTTCAGCTGAAGACAAAAAGATATGGCCTTATTCTGTTGTAAATATGTGTATTTTGCAGAGTTAAACCTTGTGCCATTCACACTTTGCAAAAATCATCAACAGGATAGGTATGCCCCCCTTCCTCTTTTCAATGCTTGAGGGCTTAATTCTTCACTTTTTGTCCATGGTACTCCAGTGTGAGAAGGGAAACGGCAAAAATTGGATGCACTTTTCTGTGTAGGCAATTAAGTGACTTCTTAGAGAGAACAAATCTTATACAGTCTGTTACCACGTTTCCCAACTGCACAAAAAGCCTGTTGCCTTCCAGGGGTGACAAATGTAGATTACTGATGTTCTGAAGGTGTCCAAAGACCCTGAGATGTCTCAAGTGTCTGGTTTTTACCCTCACTGCTATATAAGTATCTTCTAAGAAGAACATGTTACAGTATGCACGTAACCTGAGCCTGCTTTGTTATTTTCTCCTGTGGCAGCAAATTCACCTGCACAGCCCTGACATCAGTTACCACTTGGCCAAAGACTAACTATTGTAAAAAGAAATTATTAATAAAAGTTTAAATTTGGGTTTTTTTTCAAGCTGCCCACTTTCTGTAACCACCTTAGCTTCTGTTTATCACTTGGCATTTCACTCTGTTAAATTATGGCTTAACCCATTAGCTAAGGTAGAGACAACAAAGCCAAAAAAACAAGTCGAAGGGTTTGCAAGTAGTCCAGGCAATTCGTGCTAGAGCAACCACTGACTCATTATTTATAAAGAGTCTCCATGTAAATAGATGAGAACACTGTAATTTTCACTTGTATTCCAGCGCCATACTCAAAGGCCTGTAGTTTATTCTAACTGAATTTAAATCCTTTGGAAAAACACCACGACAGCGAGCACATAGAAACCACTTGTTGTCTACAGCAGGAAGCAATCTTCATGGATGTCTCCTTGAATTCAATCCAGAACAATATATTGAGCTGAAATGACAGAATGATTCATTTTCATTGCAGTAAAGGTGGATGGATAAAAAAGGTCAGACAGGAGGCAGAGATTAATGAACATCGAAGTCTAATAGAAGAATGAAACTAAAATGTAGAAGAGATGCATTTCTCTGTTAGAAGTTGCATGTGTGAGTTTGGTTAAATCACATTGCAGAAAATCCTATCTCTGTGGAGTTTAGCCATTGAAGTCAGCGAAGTTCAGCTGCTTCTCTCATTAGCACAATCCCTATTTAGGAGATGATTTGGTGGTAAGGAACTCAGATGGGTTCCACATCTGGACTGAAAGGACACAGTCCTCCAGAAGAGATAGGAACACGAAACCAAAAGTGACAGCCAACAGACTTTAGATAGCTATGTTCTAATTTGTTCATTTCAGATGGAGTAAAAAATTCCGTGAGCTAGTATAAAAATTCATAGGCATGTCGTATGGATGATTGGTTTCCTCTTCCAAGAAGAGCATTGCTGGGAATCACATCACTGCTAGATGTCATTCTTCTCTTGACTAATACTGTCACCTCAGGAGCATGGCCCCTTTAGGAAAGCGGGCACAAATGCCACTTCCTACAAGGAATTTGCCACCCAGCTGAGCTCTATCATAACAGCAGTGGCTTTTCTATGCCCTATATTTGTCAATAATTTCTGCTCATGACCTCAGTCATTTCTTTGTGGCTAGGGAAAGTTGCAGCTCTTTATCACATGCAGCTCTCAGCCCTGCCAGATGAGGTCTGCTTTTCATTGGAAAGGCTTGCAGAAAGCAAGGAAGTGCCTGAGCCATGCCCAGCCCTCCTAGGCAAATTCTTTGCCACCTCAGATGTTAATTCCTAGAAACTCTATTGTCAAGAGCGATAGCCCTGAGAGCTCTGCTGGGCTGCGGATCCTGGAGAGGCTTAGAGACATTTTCTACTGCAGTGATTTGGAACAGCTCTGTGTTACAGCAATCTCCATTACAACACAATAACAGGAAACGTTTCAGTGGCCTCTACAGTACTTGGCATATTATTTCACTTTAATGCTTGTATTGTTTGAGCATTAATAAAACTGGAAACTGTGATATAATTAAATCCATTCTTCCTACAGAGAAGATGACTGTCTAAGATAGTGACAAGAGCAGCAGACTCACATGTCGCCTGGAGAAGAGAGCGTGTTCCCCTTGCCAAGGCACAGCATACACGTGCTTGGTTTTATATTCTTCTGCATAAAAAGAGCTCCAGTTCAGAGCTGGAGACCTCTTGCACCTCTGGATCCAGAGCTGCAAGACTTTATTGCTTGAGCTATAAGATTATCCTGTTAGACCAAAGGATAAACCGTTCTCGCTAAGAGCAACATGACCCTCTGATGGGATAAGATTTTAGACACAGAGACTGTAACTGATAGCGCCATGGCTCATTTGAACCGGCTGAACTAAATATCTGAAGTGTATCGTTGTATTTGAGGGGCGAGATCAGGAAGAGAACAGCCTGCAAAGCCCTGTACATCTTTCAGGCAATGAAACACCAGGAGAGGCCCTGCTACGGCCTTTGCCTCTGCCTGCACCAGGGGTGTTCACACAACCGGCTGCTCCGGCTGTGCGCGCGCACGCTGGAGCCGGCCACAGTGTGATGCCCATCCCCACATCTCCAGTCAGGATCACAGGTCCAATCCAGCTTCCAGTTAGACTCATGTGTATAAACGTAGTAGCTAAGCAGATGATATAATATCTCTCCAAACAGTCTGAGTCAACAAAGTTGCTTTTTTATCCAAGCCCCTTTGCTGTACGCTCAGTACCTGTCAGAATTGTTGCAGCAACCAAAGAAATTTCCTGTAATGTAATGAAGGTTCTCCTTTGGCCATGCCTGGCATTCTCTCCTTCACAATAGCCCAGCTGTCACCAAATCTCTTCTAAACTTTTAATGTGCCCTCTTGACTCTTGGTTGGTTCAATACTAGGAAAAAGATAGACACCTTCTCCAGTGCTGCAATCTAAAATCAGCTCAGGAAATTTGTGCTGCAAGGTATACCACAGGTTTTTAGTTGTTAAACTGATGTTTTAAAAATGTTGATGAAATTAACCATAAAGAACACCTTGTGTTCAGTAAGTCTTATTGGAGATACTCATGGAAAGTTCCTAGCAACATTTTTTTTCAGGTTCAAGAAGTTATTAGTGAACTGATTAGAACACAAAGATTCAAGTCAGGAATTGTGAAATAATGCTATGAAATAACATCATAATACAAGTATTCAGATTTAATTCCATAAAGTAGGTGTCTCTGAGTGACCTCACCATACAGCTTTAAACACTAAAACAATCTTTCTGTAGCCATCCAATTACACAAAGTTTTCAGGAGACCAATTTTCCTCCTTCTACGCTATCACTTTGAAAAATGGGTCTGCATGGCGCACTTTCCAATCGAATTGCTGTTAGGAAAGGGCAAGGAAAGAGAGATTATAACAGCTATGAGAATTCTTCTTCTACTAATGAAATTTAACAAACAAACAAAAAAAAAGGTGAAAATTTATTTGTATATAATATATATATTTGACTTCAGCTGCAGATTTTGTAGTTCAGATCCAAACATCCCCATTTCCCTGGAGAAGTTCAGAGCTTGGGGGAGGAGAGCAAAGCAGAGGGTGAATAGCTGACCTAGCTAGCCGAGGCAATTTTAAAGCCAAATAGATGTTAGATTTTCAGTTCACACGTCTTGTTTTCCTGTTTCTTAGTCTACTGCATCCTAGCAGAGACATGAGAAGGAAAGCAAGAACGCCCAGAGCTTCAGAAACAGGGAGTAATTTGGGGACAAGTGAGATCGATCCAAACCGTGCTGCTCTGCCCGCTTCTGCCACCCCCTTCCCAGCCGGGAGCCTTCTCCTGCTGCTCTGGTTCGGCTGCGGCCGGCAACGATCACGCGGCGCGGCCGCCCCTCCCCGCGCCGGGGCGCGGAGGAGAGCGGACAGGAGCAGCAGAGACCGGCGGGTCGGGACAGGGCAGCGCAACAGAGCAGCGGCCAGAGGG